>OLQW01000767.1_pt1 | contig 17384 bp, 12 predicted proteins | sample 1672901 | NCBI WGS metagenome assembly OLQW01 (sample SAMEA3136735, study PRJEB25190) | human gut metagenome | reverse complement strand
GTCACTGCTGTCCGGCTCAATGCCGCCTGGATCGATCATGGTAAATGTCTTGTCCAGCCATGTCACATCTGCATAAATTCTGTCTCTTGTAACGCCGGGTGTATCTTTTACAATAGAAATCTTCTCACCTGCCAGCGCATTAAACAATGTGGATTTACCTACATTAGGTCTGCCCACTATCGCTACTACCGGTTTGCTCATATATCTGTCTCCTTCTTATCTTTTTATGGTCTGGTACTTCGATCAGACAGTTTACCAGGTCAGCACCTGGTTCATCTACCACTACAACTTCCGTCTTAAGAGCCTGTCTGACATCTTCCACCGTCAGGTCATCCAGAAAAACATCCTCGCCGCTTCTGAGCATATTGCATGGGATCAGTACTTTTTCTCCCAGATTTCTCTGCGCAAGCTGATCCATAAGATCAGTAGCTGTAATCAGACCGGAAACTGTGATCTTCTCTCCAAAGAAATTATTCTTTACTGCATATACTTCAGCCTGGACATTCGGAAATTTCTTCTGTACCAGTTTTATCATTTTACCTATATAAGGCGCTGCCAGCCGTCCTGTTGCAACAGTGGCATTTACCTCTCTGTCATCGCCTTCAAGCTGCTCAAGTCTCTCTTTTACCTCTGTTTCAAGCAGACGCATCATACCAACACCATTCTCCAGCTGAAGGTATCCGTCATATCTGCCCTCCTCAGGAAGTTCATATCCTGCAAGAATATACCATTCATCCGAAGCATGTACAAAATGAATACCATGCTTCTTCACCATGATCTTCTGCCACCGCTCTACCTGACTGATCAGATACCTTGCATCCTCTTTATCAAAAGATTCCAGTGGATACAGACCTTTTCGATACCTGGAAAGGCCTACAGGTACGATTGAAACGCTCTGCAGTACAGGCGCATATTCCGACAGTTTTTCCAGACTGTATTCCAGTTCATCCCTGTCATTAATCCCCTTGCAGAGCACAATCTGCCCGTTCATGGTCACATCACCTTTATAAAGCCTGTCAACTTTTGCAAGGGCATCTCCGGCAAATCGATTATGGAGCATTTTACAGCGAAGTTTGGGATTCATAGTCTGAAACGATACATTGATCGGGGAAAGATGAAACTTGATAATACGATCCAGATCATAATCACTCATATTGGTAAGGGTAACATAGTTTCCCTGCAGGAATGACAGTCTGGAATCGTCATCTTTAAAATATAAAGTTTCTCTCATACCGGGCGGCATCTGGTCTATAAAGCAGAAAATACAGTGATTGGAACAGGAGCGGTACTCATCCATAAGACTGTTCTCAAACTCCACGCCAAGATCATCTTCATATTCCTTTTCTACTTCCAGTTCCCATTCCTCGCCATTCTTCTTTCGGATAAGGAGCTTAACAAATTCGTCATTCATCAGATAACGATAATCAAAGACATCCTCAATTTTCTGTCCGTTTATTTTTAACAGTACATCGCCGGGTTCGATTTCCAGTTCTTCAGCAATAGAACCCGGATAGACGGTCTGTATCAGGTGTTCCTGTTCCTTTTTTCTCACAAATATATTCCTCCGTATAAACATTTACCCATATAGACAAAATGATAGCTTATTCTCAGTCTGAGTGCAAGGTAAGAATTATAAAATCAGAACGTAATTTTTGGATAAATTGATGAAAAAAGAGGAATTGACGGGATTCATTTTTCTACGGGATGTGAAAAAATGTGATTTCTGACAAATATACGATTGTAATCAAACGTTTAACGTGACATAATAAAAAAGAAAAGGTTAAGAATATTTTAAAAGAATGTTAAGTAAGCGTAAAATAAGCTGACAACAAAGGAGAAAATTATGGAAATATTTTCTATGGTATTGTCATTGTTAAGTGGAGTCGCTTTGTTTCTGTTCGGAATGTCCCTTATGGGAGATGGGCTGAAACAGGTTGCCGGTAATAAACTGGAAGCATTCCTTTACAAAATGACAAACACACCGCTCAAAGGAGTAGCACTTGGAACAGGAGTGACCAGTGTCATTCAGTCATCTTCCGCAACAACCGTTATGGTCATCGGTTTTGTTAACTCCGGTATGATGAAACTGAAACAGGCGATCGGTATCATCATGGGAGCCAATATCGGTACCAGTATCACCGGATGGATCTTATGTCTTTCCTATATTGACGGATCGAATGGTATTGCAAAGATTTTATCTTCTGCAACGATAGCGGCTGTCGTGGCGGTAATTGGTACGATCATGCGGATGAACTGTAAAAGAACGACACACAAGAACATCGGTAATATTATGCTTGGTTTTGCAATTCTGATGACAGGCATGCAGACAATGAGTGGTGCGGTTACACCATTAAGAGAGAGTAAAGTATTTATTGATATGCTGACGATGTTCTCGAATCCAATCGCAGGTATCCTGGTAGGTATTGCATTTACGGCCGTCCTGCAGAGCGCATCTGCTACCGTTGGTGTATTGCAGGCTTTATCGGTAACAGGAATCCTTACATTTTCCAGTGCATTTCCGATTATTCTTGGTATCGGTGTAGGAGCATCCTGTCCGGTACTGGTCTCAGCGATCGGAGCAAATAAGAATGGTAAGAGAACCGCACTTGTGTATTTATTAAATGATACCTTCGGAATGTTGATCTGGTCGATCGGATTCTATACGATCAATGCATTTGTCCATTTTGATTTTCTGGACAATATTATGTCGCCGGTATCGATTGCCCTGTTGAACACCGTGTTCCGTCTGGTAACGGTATGTGTTCTGTTTCCGTTTATTAATAAACTTGAGAAGCTGGTATGCTGGCTGGTAAAAGACAGCGCAGAAGAACTGGAAGATGAAGCAGACTTTGATCTTCTGGAAGAGCGTCTTCTTGCGTATCCGGCACTTGCGATCGGTCAGTGCCACAGAGCAATGAGCGGTATGGCGAAGAAGCTTCGTAAGAATGTTAACCGTGCAATGAATCTTCTGAATGAGTACCAGCAGAGTAAGTTCGACAAGGTTCAGAAAAAGGAAGATCTGATCGATAAGTATGAAAGCCGTCTGGGCGATTATCTGATCAAGCTTACAAAGCATGAGATGAACACGGCACAGACAAGGCAGGTTTCACTTTATCTGCATACGATCAATGACTTTGAACGTATCGGAGATCATGCTTCTTATATTGCATATATGTCCAGTGATATGCATGAGAATAAGACACAGTTCTCAGAAGATGCCTGGGATGAACTGAATGTTGTCATGGAAGCGGTACGTGAGGAGATCAATCTTACATGCAAGGCGTTCCTTGAGAATGATAAAGAGATGGCACAGAGAGTAGCACCGCTTGGTATGGTCATTACAACACTGTGTGATGAACTGAAGATGCGTCATGTGGAGCGTATGAGCAGTGGTGGATGCGGTCTGGAAGAAGGAACAGTATTTACAGATATCCTGAACAGCTTTAACCGTATTGCGGCACACTGTGCAAGTGCGATGGTTGCACTTATGAACAGCGATAAAGAGAATATGGATACACATATTCATGATTCGAAGGTATATCCTTCCGACAGCGCTGAATATAAAACTTATCTGAATGAATATAATCAGAAATATGAGATCAAAAAAGACGGGGAACATATGAGAAGCATGGAACCGGAAGAGGTTGAGTAGGATTTGCATAAGAGCATATAAGTAAGACAGAGGTAAGTTTATCTTATAAAAATAAAAAAAGAACAGAACCTGAGAGGGAAATATCTCAGACGCTGTTCTTTTTTTGTTTACTAACGGTTCCGGTATTCTCTCGGTGACATCTGATATTCTTTTTTGAATAAACGGTTAAAATAAGACAGATTATTGAATCCTGTGCGTTCCGAGATGGACAGAATACTGTCATCTTCTGTGAGCAGAAGTCTGGCGGCAATGGTAAGACGGTAGCCATTCAGATAACTGGTGAACGTTGTGTGCAGGTGCTGCTTAAAGAATTTCATAAAATGTGATTCGGAGAATCCCATATAGTCTGCTGCGCTTTGAATGGTAATCGGTTCTGTATAATGTGATTCAATGTAGGAAACAATCTGTTTTACCTTATCCAGAGATTTGCTGCGGCTGAAAGTGACAGGTGATCCCTGGGAGGAGAATAACAGGTAAAAGAAGTGAAAGAGATGTCCTTTTACTGATAATTCATAATAGTCCGGACGCTTAGCGCAGAGGTCATCGATTGCATCAATACAGGAAGAAAGTTCTTCATGGGAGGAACAGGTATCGTCAAAGAGCCATGGAAGTTTATATTCCAGTGTAAAATACGGCTGGAAATATCCGACTGTCCGGGGATCGGAATCAGCAGAATATAAAAGACTGCTCTGAAACAGGATATTTTCATATTCCATACTGTCTTTTTCATGCTGGGAAATGGAGTGAAGCTGCCCCGGTCGGACCAGGATGATGTCACCGGCTTTCACAGCTCTGGGCTCGGTATCAACGGAAATGATACCACAGCCTTTTTTTATTACAATGATCTCCACGTCATTATGCCAGTGAAGCGGAACCTGTGTGAAGTCCAATGGAATGGAGCACAGATAGGTGTTGTATGGAAACTGGGAGCTGACGTGTTTTTTTACTTCGTGGAGGTTTTCGTAGGTGAGTGTGTTCATAATCAGATACTGGAGTCCTTTCTACTGTCAAAAAGTTGTTTGTTTGATAGTATTGTATTACTTTTTACTACTATGATGCAAGAGATTATGGTTATAATCTGATTATAATATCAGTGTAAAGCAAACGGAAACTGATAAACAAAGAATTTATAGAAATGAATCAGACACAGATTCAGGATAATGATGCGGCAGTGCAGATTCAGGAGGTTAATTATGAATTTCTCAGAAAAATTACAGCAGACACTTGGTAAATCAATCAAAGATGCGGCAAATGAAGAGATCTACGCAGCACTTCTTTCAACAGTAAAAGAAGCTGCGGCAGATAAAGGAAGAAATATTTCGGAAATCGGAAGGAAAGTATATTATATATCAGCAGAATTCCTGATCGGAAAACTGTTATCCAATAACCTGATCAACCTTGGGGTATACGATGAAGTAAGAGAACTTCTCGCAGCAAATGGAAAGGATATCTGTGAGATTGAAGAAGTAGAGCCGGAACCGTCACTGGGTAACGGAGGACTTGGAAGACTGGCAGCCTGCTTCCTGGATTCCATTGCAACACTTGGTCTGGAAGGAGACGGAATCGGGCTTAACTATCATCTTGGACTGTTCAAACAGATATTTGAAAATCACAAACAGAAAGAGACTCCAAACCCATGGATCCAGAATACAAGCTGGCTTACTGATACAGGAATCGGATTCGATGTACCGTTCAAAGATTTCAGCCTGCATTCTAAATTATATGATATTGATGTAACCGGATATGAAAACGGAACAAATAAGCTCCATTTATTCGACATTGAATCTGTAAATGAGAATATCGTAGGAGATGGAATCGCATTTGACAAAAATGATATCCGTGAGAATCTGACACTGTTCCTCTATCCGGATGACAGTGACAAACAGGGAGAACTGCTCAGAATCTATCAGCAGTACTTCATGGTTAGTAATGGTGCACAGTTCATATTGAAGGAATGTGAAGAAAAAGGATATGCACTGGAAGAACTCGACAAACATGTAGTGATCCAGATTAATGATACACATCCTTCTATGGTAATTCCGGAGTTGATCCGTCTTCTGACAGCAAGAGGAATCTCTATGGATAAAGCAATTGAGATTGTGACAAACACCTGTGCATATACCAACCATACCATCCTTGCAGAAGCACTGGAGAAATGGCCGGTTGATTATCTGGAGGCAGTTGTTCCACACTTAATGCCGATCATTCGTGAACTGGCGGCAAGAGTAGCGGCAAAATATAATAACAAAGATGTACAGATCATCGACGAGTGGAACCGCGTGCACATGGCGAGAATGGATATGCATTATGGATTCAGTGTTAACGGTGTTGCGGCACTGCATACAGAAATATTGAAAGACGTAGAATTAAAGCCGTTCTATGATATTTATCCGGAGAAATTCAATAATAAGACAAATGGTATCACATTTAGAAGATGGCTGATGCACTGTGATAAGAAACTGGTAGAATGGATGGATAAATATGGAGTCGGGGAATTCCGTAAAGATGCTTCAAAGCTGGAAGGACTTCTTGCACAGATTGACAATGAAGAAGCTCTGAACGCACTTCTGGATGTTAAACAGCAGAATAAGACTGCATTAAAAGAATATCTGGAAAAAGAATCCGGAGTAGTATTAAATGATAATGCAATCTTTGATATCCAGATCAAACGTCTTCATGAGTACAAGAGACAGCAGATGAACGTCCTGTATATTATTTACAAATATCTGGATATTAAAGCCGGAAATAAACCAAAGAGACCGATCACAATGATCTTCGGTGCCAAGGCAGCGCCTGCATACATTATCGCAAAAGACATCATTCATGTAATCCTGTGTCTGCAGGAACTGATCAAGAATGATCCGGAAGTGGCACCATATCTGCAGGTTGTAATGGTAGAGAACTACAACGTAACAATGGCAGAAAAACTGATTCCTGCATGTGAAGTATCTGAACAGATTTCACTGGCATCGAAGGAAGCAAGTGGAACGGGTAACATGAAGTTTATGTTGAACGGTGCAGTAACACTCGGAACAGAAGACGGTGCAAACGTAGAGATCCATCAGCTTGTCGGAAATGAGAATATCTATATCTTTGGTGAGAGCAGTGATCAGGTAATTGAGCACTATGCAAAATCAGACTATGTGGCAGCAGATTACTATATCAATGATGCAGATATCCGCAAGTGGGTAGATTTCATCATCAGCCCTGAGATGATGAAGATCGGTGATGTACGTACACTTCTTGAGATTCATGCAGAACTGATTCAGAAAGACTGGTTTATGACACTTTTGGATGTAAAGGATTATGTTCAGACAAAAGAAAGAGTATTTGCAGATTACGAAGACCGTATGTCATGGGCGAAGAAGATGATCGTGAACATTGCCAAAGCAGGATTCTTCTCATCAGACCGTACGATCGCAGAGTACAACAGAGATATCTGGCATGTGTAAAATGTAAGATTCTTTCAGAAGCTTCATTCAAATTAAAACAGAAGAAAAAAGTAACAAAAAAGGATGCATGCACGTGCATCCTTTTTTTGAGAGAATAATGAATGAGGCTTTTCTTTTACGATATGCCACTTCACTTCTATAATAACATATCTGATCTGAATGTACAGATATGTGAAGATTCCTTAACACCTTCTTAACGGTGCAGAGTCCGCAGCTTACATCTCATTTTCATCTTCACACATCCGGTAGCCGACACCGACCTCGGTGAATAAGAACTGTGGCTGGGATGGATTGCGTTCAATCTTCCGCCGGATATTCGCCATGTTTACGCGCAGGATACGATTGTTGCTATCCGTGAACGGTCCCCATACATTTTCCATGACAGAAGCATAGGTCATAACCTTTCCGGAGTTCTTTGAAAGATAGGCTACAATCTTGTATTCGACCGGAGTCAGATGTATTTCTTTCCCATCCAGAGTAACCATACGTTTTTCAAAATCCAGCATCAGTCCCTGACATTTGTATGGCCGGATAAAAAGAGGAGAATTGGAAGCCATACGGTTACTGTGACGCAGAGAAGTACGGATACGTGCCAGTAGTTCGGACGTACCGAAAGGTTTTGTAATGTAATCATCGGCACCGAGATCCAAAGCGGCAACTTTATCCTGCTCTCCGGCTCTTGCAGAGATTACGATGATCGGACAGCTTGTCCATTTCCGGACGGATGAAATGATGTCATTGCCATCCATATCCGGGAGACCGAGATCCAGAAGGATAAGATCCGGGCATTGGGAGTTGATGATAGAAAGTCCGGATTGTCCGGTTTCGGAGGTGATGGTTTTGTAACCATTGGATCTTAAAGTTCTTGCCATAAAATCCAGTATGTTTTTTTCATCTTCTATAATCAGAATGGAATAACTGTCAATCATAATTAAATATCCCCTTTCGGTAGTGTGAATAAAAATTCCGCACCATGTGCATGGTTATGAGCGGAAATCTGTCCGCCATGAGCCTGGACGATCGTATTACAGATGGAGAGGCCGATTCCCATACCACGGTGTGTATCCGATGTTTTGGGAACATGATATTCCCCTTTTAATATCAGAGGAATGGTCTGTTCATCAATTCCCTTTCCGTAATCAATGACATGGAATGTAATGGTATCAGATTCTTCTGATATTTGCAACTCAACCGGCCGGTTAGTTTCGGAATGGACAAAAGCATTTTCTATAAGGTTCATAAGCACCTGCTCAATCAGCAGAGGATCCATTGGAATGATCAGTATGTTATCGGGCGCAGTTACGTGAATCTCAATATCCGGAATCCGCTTTTTTATACGGGTGATCGCTTCAGATACTACTTCTTCTACCAGTTCATCTTCTTTTCGGACTCTTCCGGTATCTCCCTGGATCCGGGTAATGGACAACAGATTTTCTACCATGTTCAAAAGCCAGTGTGAATCCTCGTTAATGGAGGAGACGAGATCTAACTTTTCCTGATCGGAAAGGGCTGCATAATTCTCAGTAAAAGAATCAGAAGATCCGATGATGGATGTAAGGGGAGTGCGCAGATCATGTGAAATAGCCCGCAGAAGATTGGCACGGATACGTTCTTTGTCGGCTTCATTGATCGCACGCTCCCGGTCAAGGATCATTTTATCCTGCTTTTTTAATCGTGTAGTCAGGGTAGAGACGATCATGGAGATGGTAAGAAGAAATACAAATGTTACAGGATATCCGCTGATTGCAAAACTTACTTTAAAATATGGGTAGGTAAAACACCAGTTGATAAATATCACGCAAAAAAAAGCAGAAATAATTCCGAAAAAATAGCCGGTAGTGATTCTTGCGATTATGATCAGTGCAAGGATATAGATCAATGCGATATTGGCAGGGTCACTTTGCGTGATATGAAAAAAAGAAAATGCCAGTATGGTTGCAATGGCCAGTATGATTATGGTAGATACGATATTGTGCCATAATGTCCGGGACTCAAGTGTAGTTGTCGGTGCGGTATGTTTCAAAAGGACTCCTTTCTGCAAATGTATGCGATATAAAATATAAGATATAATATGTTTATTGTACCATAAAAATACAAAACGGAGACATCAGAAAAAATATAATAAGTGGAAAACGTTATTAGAACTATGCTATACTGAAATTGTAATCAGAAATGAATGTTTTATAATATTGTATGAAATTTAATGCGTAAACTTTAAAAGTTTGTGCGTTAATGTGCTAAAAAATGTGATATTATGTGACGGGAAGCGTATAGATAAAAGGAGTAAACGGATGAAGCGTTATATGAGGCTAAGAGACAGGGACGGAATACCTATGTAATCTATTCATCAGGAAAAAGAAAACCTGAATCATTAAAAAAATAAAAACAGGAAACTGACAGGAGGAATCAATCATGCAATGTACAAGAAATGTAACAAATCATATCATCTGGGTAGGAGCAAATGACAGAAGATTAAATTTATTCGAGAATTTATTTCCGGTTCCGAGAGGGGTATCTTATAATGCTTATCTAATTAAAGACGAGAAGAATACTCTGATGGATACTGTAGATGCATCTGCATCCATGCAGTTTATCGAAAATGTGGCTTATGCATTAAACGGAGAAAGCTTAGATTATCTGGTTGTGCAGCACATGGAACCAGATCACTGTGCCAATATCCAGAGAATCCTGGAATTATATCCGGAAGCAAAAGTAGTCGGAAATGCGAAGACCATGCAGATGATCGGACAGTTTTTCGATGTGGATCTGGAAGACAGGAAGATTGTAGTAAAAGAAGGAGATACACTGGAACTTGGAAACCATACGCTTCATTTTGTAATGGCACCGATGGTACACTGGCCGGAGGTTATGGTCTCTTACGAAGCTTCGGAGAAGATACTGTTTTCTGCGGATGCATTCGGAACATTCGGGGCTCTGAACGGTAACCTGTTCAATGATGATGTGGACTTTGAAAAAGACTGGATCGATGATGCAAGAAGATATTTTACCAATATCGTCGGAAAATACGGTATGCAGGTACAGGCACTTCTGAAGAAAGCAGCTGGGCTGGATATCCAGATGATCTGTTCGCTTCATGGACCGGTATGGAGAAGCAATCTGAATTATTTTATCGAGAAACATGACAAGTGGAGTAAGTATGAGCCGGAAGAGCAGGCAGTTGCCATTATCTATGGCTCGATTTACGGCAATACAGAGCAGGCAGCTGATGCGCTGGCAGCAAAGCTTGGTGCAAAAGGCGTGAAAAATATTGCAGTTTACGATGCATCAAAAACAGATGTGTCGGAACTGATCGCAGAAATCTTCCGGGTAAGCCATCTGGTAATTGCATGCCCGACATACAATGGAGGTATCTTCCCACCGATTGAAAATCTGCTTGCACATATGAAAGCACTGGCGGTGCAGAACAGAACAGTTGCGATTATGGATAACGGAACCTGGGCTGCCACAGCAGGGAAGCAGATCGTAAAACAGTTAGAAGAGATGAAAAATATGACAGTACTCGATCAGAAGTTATCTGTTAAATCGACATTAAAAGCAGATCAGGAAGAAAACCTGGATGCATTTGCACAGCAGATTATTGATGCAATGTAAGAAGTCATGACACATAAAAGATGTATATCGAGTGGAGGTCAGCAGAATGAATAATTATACAAGAGAAGATATATTAAGAATGGTAGAAGAAGAGGATGTAGGATTTATCCGTCTGCAGTTTACAGACATTTTCGGAACCATGAAAAACATTGCAATTACCACAAGTCAGTTAGACAAAGCCCTGAATAATGAAATTATGTTTGACGGTTCGGCTATTGAAGGATTTGCAAGAGTGGAAGAGTCCGATATGTATCTGTATCCGAATCTGAATACATTTGAGATATTTCCGTGGAGACCGCAGCAGGGAAAAGTTGCAAGACTGATCTGTGATGTCTATAAACCGGATGGAACGCCATATGAAAGTGATCCGAGATATATTCTGAAAAAGGTCATGGCCGAAGCAAAAGAGATGGGGTATGAATTCAATGTGGGACCGGAGCTGGAGTTCTTTTTATTCCATACAGATGAGGAAGGGCGTCCGACCACCAATACCCACGAGAATGCCAGCTACTTTGATGTGGGTCCTATCGACCTGGCTGAAAATGTGCGCCGCGATATCGTTCTGAATCTGGAGGATATGGACATTGAGGTGGAGGCATCCCACCACGAATTATCTCCGGCCCAGCATGAGATCGATCTGGAGTACACGGAGGGACTGGCTGCGGCAGACAACATTATGACCTTCAAGATGGCTGTAAAGACCATCGCAAAGCGCCATGGTCTTCACGCAACCTTCATGCCGAAGCCGAAGGCAGGCATGAACGGCTCCGGCATGCACATCAACATGTCTCTGGCTGATGCCCGTGGAAAAAATCTGTTCGTAGATGACAATGACAGTCTTGGTCTGAGTAAGGTGGCATATCAGTTTATGGCAGGGATCCTGGCACATATCCGGGAGATCACCCTGCTCACCAATCCTCTGGTCAACTCCTATAAGCGTCTGACCTCCGGCTGTGACGCGCCAAGAGATATCATCTGGACAACCAAAAACCATAATACCCTGCTTCGGATTCCCTTTATGCGGGGAGAGGATACCAGGATCGAGCTGCGTTTTCCCGATCCGTCTGCAAATGCGTATTTGACGATTGCCCTTTGCATGGCGGCAGGACTGGATGGAATTGCGAAGCATCTGGATCCCGGAGCGGAATCTGCACGACTGTTTGCAAGCAGAACGGAGGCAGAAAAGGCTGCAGCCGGTATCGATCATCTGCCGGATACGCTGCGTGAAGCAGTTGCGTTCATGGAAGAGGATTCTTTTGTAAAAATGGTTCTCGGACAGGAGTTCGTGGATCTTTATGTAGAAGCAAAAAAAGCTGAGTGGAATGAGTACATGTCCCAGGTATCCGAATGGGAAGTAGATAAATATCTGTATCGCACTTAAAGGAGTGACAGGATGAGCAGCATCATAATTGTTTTGCCGAAACTCGAGGACGCAAAACATATCAAAGACATCCTCGCCCGGCGGGGACTGACGGCTGCTGCACTCTGCACAACAGCTTCCATGGCGCTTTCACAGGTACACCAGCTAGACAGCGGTGTCGTGATCTGCAGTTATCGGATCAGGGACATGCACTATACACAGCTGGCGGAATATCTGCCCGATTATTTTGATATGCTGTTGCTTGCTTCTACGTCGGAACTGGAAAGTGCACCGCACGATATGGTGACATTGACATATCCGATTCGTCCAAATGATCTTGCCAGTACTGTGGAGATGATGCTGACACAGCTGGACAGACGGTTAAAGAGGCGCAAAAGCCAGCCGAAAAAGAGAACGGAACAGGAACAGAACTATATTAACAATGCAAAATGGTTGCTGATGGAAAGAAATCATATGACAGAGCAGGAGGCGTTCCGCTATATTCAGAAAAGCAGCATGGATTCCGGCACGAACATGGTTGAAACCGCGCAGATGATTCTGCTGCTGATTTATGACGGATGAGGAAAAAGAACATGTTTACAATCAATGAAAATTACTTAAAACTGCAGGGAAGCTATCTTTTTTCCACAGTAGCAAAAAAGGTGGCTGCCTACAAAAGCATGCATCCGGACAAAACAGTCATCAGTCTCGGGATCGGAGATGTGACGCTGCCGCTTGCACCTGCGATTATCGAGGCGCTGCAGAAAGCGGTTGCCGAGATGGGCACAAAGGAAGGCTTTCATGGCTATGCACCGGAGCGTGGCTATGATTTTTTATTAAACGCGATTGCAAAAGAGGATTTTGCAGCACGGGGCTGCGAGATTTCTCCGGATGAGATTTTTGTATCGGACGGTGCAAAGTGTGATGTCGGAAATATTCAGGAGATTTTTGGGACCGATAATCTTGTTGCGGTCTGCGATCCGGTTTATCCGGTCTATGTGGATACGAATGTCATGGCAGGCAGAACCGGTGTATATGACAAAGCGCTGGGCACATATGAGGGACTGGTATACATGCCCTGTACCCAGGAAAACGGCTTTGCACCGAAGCTTCCTGATAAGACACCGGATCTGATCTACCTGTGCTTTCCCAATAATCCGACTGGTGCGGCAATTACAAAGGAAGCACTGCAGAAATGGGTCGATTATGCAAATGAAATTCATGCGGTCCTTCTTTTTGATGCGGCATATGAAGCCTATATTACGGAAGAGAATATCCCGCACAGCATCTATGAGTGCGAGGGAGCAAAGACCTGTGCCATCGAGATGCGCAGCTTTTCCAAAAACGCGGGCTTTACCGGACTGCGTCTCGGTTACACGGTTGTTCCCAAGGAACTTGTCAGCAATGGTGTGTCCTTAAATGACTTATGGCTTCGACGTCACGGCACGAAATACAACGGCGCGCCTTATATCGTCCAGCGCGCAGGTGAGGCGGTTTATTCGGAGGCAGGAAAGGCGCAGATCAAGGAGCAGATTGCCTACTACATGGAAAATGCCCGCCAGATACGCGAGGGCTTAATTGCAGCGGGTTATCAGGCCTTTGGCGGCGTCAATTCTCCCTATGTCTGGTTAAAAACCCCGGACAACCTGACCTCCTGGGAGTTCTTTGATAAGCTTTTAAATGAAGCACAGGTAGTCGGTACGCCCGGCTCAGGATTCGGCGCAAGCGGCGAAGGGTATTTCCGCCTGACTGGCTTCGGAACCCATGAAAATACAAAAGAAGCGATCAAACGGATTCAGGCTTTGAAGACGAAATAAGGATTCAGCTTTTGATCCAGAGAAAAGAAATAAAAAACAACAGAATGTACGCTCTGCGAACACTCTGTTGTCGAAAATTGAGAGGTTGTCGCAGCTGCGGCAGCCTCTTTTTTATCGTATAGGAAACTTCGTTTCTATACGATAAAAAACGCTTCGCGAGGATGCGCACTCGGCGCAAGGGTAGATGGTTGCCGAAGCAACCGCGCCTCGGCGCGAGAATGTGCCAGGGCACATTCTTTTTCATCGTATAGAAACGCATTTATTTCGCAGTTGTCTCATCCTGCCGGCTTGCCCTGCGAAATGCGCTGGGGGACATTCCTGACAGCTTTTTAAAGGTCTGGGAAAAATAGCTGGAAGAGGAAAAACCGCAGGAGCGGCTGATGACGGAGAGGGAAAAGTCTGTTGTGGAAAGCAGAGTTTTCGCTTTTTCGACGCGGGCGCGCATCAGATAGTTGATCGGAGAAATGCCGTACACGTTGGAAAACGCATGCACCAGATAGTATTTGTTGACGTGTGAAAACTGCGCCAGCTGCTCCAACGAAATATCCTCACTGCAGTTTGCGTCGATATAGCGCCGGACAGATTCACACAGGTGAGAGGATTTTTTATTGGTTGGCGTCAGGATGGTCTTAAAGTTTGTCTGTCTGCCAAACAGCACGATCAGGATTTCCATCAGATCCTGACAGACTGCCTCATAGCCAGGCGCACGGGTTTCAATTTCCCGGAGCATCATTTTCAGGTAAAAGTTCATCGTTTCTTTGATCTCCCGAAAGCTGACGATACAGAAATTTTCCCCTTCATTTGCGACGGACAGCTCCAGGTTTTCAATCCCCAGGACGATATATTTAAGCGGATTTGCATGAAAGCCAAGCTCTGTATGGGAAACGTTCGGATTGATAATGACGAGATCGTTTGCGGATACTGGGAAAATCCGATCCTCCACCTGAAACTGACCGACGCCGTCTAAAACATAGAACAGCTCAGAACAGTAATGTGTGTGGGGCGTGGAGATCCAGTCTCCGCCGTAGGTAGAGGAAGAGACATAAAGAAGCTTCGCCTTATCTTTCATGAAATAATCTTTTGGAATACTCAGATCATGCCGGCTATTACCCATCGAAAAATATCCTCCTATCAGAACAAATAAAAAAGAAAATCCTGATTTCATTATACTATAGAATGTATGGAAACCGGTACAATATATTGCCCTAAAATATTAAAATATTGCGCAGCAATAAAAGAAAATATATGGAAAAATGATGTGCAACCTGTATGTTGAAAAAGCGTATTATAGAAAAAATATAAAAAATATGACGAATGGAAAAGCTGAAAAATGCATTTTTTAATAAAAAACAGCAATATAATAATAAATTATAACAACATAGAAATTGAATCGCTGACCAGGGACAGATATAATAAATACATCAACAAGTGATGGAACGTTTACAAGGAGGAACGGGTATGAAAAAGAAATTAGTAGGCGTGTTATTGACCGCAGCAATGGCTGTATCGGCACTGGCTGGTTGCGGCAGCAAGCAGGCGGCAGCACCTGCAGAAAGCAAGGCTGCAGAAGAAAAGGCAGAAACCGTGCAGGAAGCGACAGAAGAAGCTGAGGCTGCAGAAGGGGAAGAAGTCCTGACTGTATGGTGCTGGGATCCTAACTTTAATGTATATGCAATGAAGCAGGCAGAAGCACTTTATCAGAAGGAGCATCCGAATTTCAAGCTGGATATTCAGGAAAAGGTATATACCGATATTGAACAGAGTCTGATCACTGCAGCAGAAGCTGGAAACTTCGATACTCTGCCGGATATCTTCCTGATGCAGGATTATTCCTTCCATAAAGATGTTGCAAACTATCCGGAGATCTTTACAGAGCTGACAGATTCCGGCATCGATTTCTCTCAGTTCTCCGGCGGTAAGCTTGCAGATTCTACCGTAGATGGCAAGCATTACGGAATTCCCTTTGATAACGGTGCAACGATCATGGCGATCCGCTCTGATATGGTAGAAAAAGCAGGACTGACGGTAGAAGATTTCAAGGATACTACCTGGTCTGAATTTATGGAACTTGCAAAGAAGGTAGTAGATGCCAATGGCGTACCGATGCTGACAAGCTCCGGCGGTTCGGAAATCGTAATTGAAATGCTGCAGTCCGCAGGTGCGTCTCCTATGCAGGACGGTGAAGTGAAGCTGGTAGATAATGCAGCACTGAAGAAAGCGATCGAAGTATACAAACAGCTGATTGAGGAAGGCATCATGGTAGATTACACAGACTGGGATCAGTACATCGCTTCCATGAACAAAGGCGAGGCTGCCGGTGTGATCCAGGGCTGCTGGATCATGTCCTCTATTCAGGCAGCAGAAGACCAGAGCGGCGAATGGGCGATCGTGAACATGCCTGCACTGGACGAAATTGACGGCGCAACCAATTATGCAAACTGCGGCGGCGCAAGCTGGGCAGTATCCTCTAACTGCAAAAACACAGAGCTTGCATTTGACTTCTTAAATGCAACCTTTGGCAGCAGTGTAGACCTGTATGACGAGCTGCTTCCGAATGCAGGCGTGATCGCAAGCTACCTGCCTGCAGCAGCTTCTGATGCATATGGCGAAGCTTCTGAATTCTACGGCGGACAGGCTGTTTATAAGGATATCGTGGAATTTGCAGGAAAGGTTCCCGGAATCGATTACGGCGCATATTATTCTGATATCAGAAGCGCGTTGACGGATGCTATCACCAATGTCGTACAGAATGGTGCGGATGTTGAGGCAGAAATCCAGAATGCACAGGATACGGTAGAATTTAACATCAGCGAATAAACATATGAACCAGTACCGGGAATGCAGCGTATTGCGTTCCCGGTATTTTTATCCAGGAAGTATACAGGAGAGAGCAGTATGCAGAAAAAAGCGAAGATGAGTCTGGAAAAAAGACATAATCTGACCGGTTGGGCTTTTCTGATCCCGGCGGCACTTCTGATCTTTATTTTTTGCTTTTACCCGATGGTGCAGGCACTGATCCTTTCTTTTTCAAAAAAAGGAACGGGTGGGAGCACCTTTGTCGGATTGGCAAATTACCAGAGAATTTTAAAGGATAAGACATTCCAGCAGTGTCTGTTCAATACCGTTTTTTATTTTATCATTCAGGTTCCGGTGATGCTTGTGCTGGCGCTGGGACTTGCACAGCTGTTAAATAATCCCAAGATCAAAGGAAAAGGTATTTTCCGTACGCTGATCTTTTTGCCCTGTGCAACATCACTGGTATCCTATTCGATGATCTTTAAATCTTTGTTTGCTCAGGATGGACTGGTCAACAATGTGATCACTGCCATTGGATTTTCCAGAATAGACTGGTTTCAGAATGCCTGGGCAGCCCGCTGGGTGATCATCCTTGCACTGATCTGGAGATGGACAGGCTACAATATGGTCTTTTATCTGGCCGCAGGAATGAAAAGATCCGCACTGCACGCTTCAAATGTAAAGTCTCCGAGAGA
>OLQW01000762.1_pt1 | contig 17444 bp, 28 predicted proteins | sample 1672901 | NCBI WGS metagenome assembly OLQW01 (sample SAMEA3136735, study PRJEB25190) | human gut metagenome | reverse complement strand
CGGTCTATGCTCTTTCAAAAACTGTTTCCGTAACATTCCATATTTTCCATATGTCGGTTCTTCTTCATTCAATACCAAATCCGGCAAATAATAATCTCCACACAAAGTATAGCTTAATCCGTTCTTTTCATCATAAATGTGTTTTTTCATGCACTTATATCTCCATTCCTCTGTTCTTTGTTTTATTTTTCTTACGCTGCTGATTCTCCATCTCGCTCTTTTTCGCACCCCATGCTAATCTTTCGTAAATGCTTCCTTTTGGCATTTGTTCCATCCGTCGTTTTTCTTCCAGTGCTTTCTGATTATGAATATCCTGCAGTACCGCAGCCTCCACAGTGTCTATTCCCATGACACGCACAACACGATCATATCTATCAGAAACACTTTGCAACATATTCTTTTCTTCTAATAATTTCTGATTGTCTTTACGCATATCATCCAACTCTTTCTGAACACTGTTATATGCCTGTTTTGTCTTCTGGTATTTATTTTTCCATTTCTCCACTTCTTTCGTAAGTTCTTTTACCTGGGCAGCCATTGCAGCAATCTTATTCTTCATTTGAATAAATAATGGTTTAACTTTTTTATCCCGATAGGTTCCTGCACGTTCCAATGCTCCTGCTTCCGGTAGAAGCGTTTTAACCGTCCCATATTCTTTTATTTCCTTACTGACATTATCTATGATCGGCTGTAACTGCTCCCGACGTTCTTCTAGGCTTTTTAATTCTATTTCTGCTTTCTCTGCCCGCTTTTCTGCAGCTTCTTTATCCCTGACTGTTGATTACCAAATTAATTGTTAACACAGTATCCAAATTAAATTGTACACATAATTAGGTATCTTCAAATTGTTTATACATATATATTCATATTAAATGTGAAACCCCATCATAAAAAAATGGATACTCAATTTAGAATATCCATTTGATGTTGATATAAATATTTTAAGGCGTATGAAATTGAGCAGGCGCTCTTTTCACACGGTAATTTCTTATAGATTTTTTGACTGTTTTTTTGTGTTTCGTGCAAATTATCCAGTTCAACTTGGAGTGAATTCACAAAATATGATTCGCCTTCACATTCCATGAATTCATTTATTTCAATTCCTAACAGCCATTTTAGATTGTCTTTTACTAAATGGCATAGATAAGTATGTTCTAAGTTAACGCTATCTTCAACAGTTACTTTAAAATCAACACTTCCTTCAAAATGCACTTCTTTTAATTCGGCAATTTCACTTTTTCTTGATGCGGATCCTGTTTCATATACGATCATTTGGTTTGTTTCTAATATCATTCTATTGACCTCTAACTCAATTCATTGTCGTTTACGGCATCCATTACAGTTTCCATACTGATTATCATTTCCTGCTTCTGCTCACCAATCAATAAACTTTTATTACAGATTTGATTGATCATTCGAGGAATACCATTCGATGCGTTGATAATTGCATTTAATGCATTATTATCGAACACTTCCTGATGACATCCCACACCATCTAATTTTTCTTTTATATAACGTTTTGTCTCTTCTTCATTTAGATTTTCTAAATTGTGTGACATGATTATACGCTGCCTTAATGGTTCATGGCTTGATAAGCGCAGCTGATTGTTTAACTGTGGCAATCCAACCAGTAATACGACTGCATAATCTTTTGAATCCATTTCAAAATTGAACAGTATTTTTAAATCATTCAAGATCCCGCTTTTCATATAATTAGCTTCATCAAATATAAATACAGGTGTAATCCTTTTTTCACGTTTGTATTTTTCTATAATTGTCTGAATGGCTCGGAAATTGTCGACTTTTTTATAGTATGGTTCGATTCCAAGATTCAATGCCATCTGTCTGTAGAATTCTATAACAGTAACTGTAGACAGTGATATATATACTACCTTATAGGCGGCAGGATTCAATTCGTTTGCCCATTGTCTTACGCTTGTTGTCTTGCCTCGGCCTGCACCTCCTGTCAATACGCCAAAGCCTTTTGTCTGCAGAAGATAATTCAATCTGAATTTCACTTCTTTATATTCATTTGTTTCTACTAAAACATCTTTTCCATTTTTTATAAATGGATTGATTTCCAATCCATATCTTCCTGTATAATTCATTATTGCCCTCCCAGCTCACTAAGCTTCAGTTTATGTCGATGCATCGTTGCATTTTTATTTTTATCCAACAGTTGAATAGGTTCCAACTCTTTTGAAATAGAATCAACCACATATACTTTTTTCAAATCTGGTGAATAACGAATCAATAGTTTCTGTCCCTGATATTTATAGTTTACTTCATATTCCTTTTCGTCAATTACGATCACACTGTCATTAGATACTTTACGTTCGATTTCAAGTAAAAAGCTGCGCTCAACCTCCTGATCAGACATTCTAATAATCAATGTGCTTTCCGAAAAGAAACGTTCCATCGGTGATTTTCCATTCAATGATGAATGAATGCGTTGATTATATTCCTGTACATAGGCAAACAATGATTTTCTTAATTCTTCAATATCTTTAAAATCATTCATACAAAGCTGTGACATCCACTGATCTTTCAGAGTTCGAAACCAGCGCTCGATTTTCGCCTTTCCAGTTGGAGTTCGAGCAGGATTATAATGAATGATTGTTCCAATTCGTGCTGCCAGAAGGTTCATCTGACTGCTTCTGTAGTTGGCTCCATTATCAAAGTTGAATTTTTTTGGCTTTCCATATTTAATGACCGCTCCACGAATCACACTCATCAGATTCACAAAATTATCGTTAAAGAATATATCGATTCCGACAATCATACGACTTGCATCATCTATAAGTGCAATAATATAAGTCCTCTGCTTCTTTCCATCTACTTTTAGATAAGGACCAACACTTGAATCTCCACACCACACTTCATTTATATGTTCGCATTCGTATCGCCTCATATCCTTTATAGGTGTGATTCCTTTTGAATCCTTATATTTCTGCACAAATCGATTTACTGTAGACAAAGAAACATCTTTTTTTACGATTGTATTTGTGTCAAGAAGTCTCTGGTAGACTATCGTAGCTGGAAGTTTTGGGTATTCAGACAATATATAAATAATTTGATTTTGAACATCCCCATCTAGCTTACGATATTGATTAGAATCATTTCGTGGCTTTGGGATCAATCCATCAAATCCGAATTTTAAATACCGGTTATACCACCTTCTTACTGTATGCGGGTGCACCCCGGCCTTTGAACCTGCATCTCGAAAGAAATCACTTTTTGATTTGTACGTATCTATATTTCCAGATACAAATGGTGCAATAAATCCATACCTTTTTAAAGCTATTTCCTGTGCTGTTTTATGATCCATTATAAATTTTCCTCCTTACAGCGACATAATATACAAGGAAACGACATAATTCCTCACACCTTATGTGGAGAGGGATAAAAAAATATTTCTAGTGCATTTAATCTGCATAAACTGTAATGAAAAAAATTTAAAACAGCTCTTAAAAAGATCAGTATTCAATCTCATACTTTCGGACATCAGTCGCTCTTTCCAGTACTTTTGAAACTGGGACCGAATATAATAATACGAATATTCATTAATTTCTTCATTCCATTCTATCCAGTCAATGAATTTATTAAGAAAGTCTGATTGAAGAGCTTTTAGATGAACTTCCAAAGCATATTGAGAATAAGGAACGATAAAATACAAAAGCACTGCATGAGTGGATTTACAACTCATACATTTAACACGAAGGATCCGCAAAGTGACTGAATGTTTTCTGTATTTAACTTTACGAGTATAATAGCCATGTTTTTGAAAATCATGATGTTTACATTTGGGACATATTAAGGAATACAGATTTAAAGTCTCTGTGAATTTTTTATACGATTCAGCATCTACCTGGTTGACGTTAGCCTTATAAACAGTTATCATAATCTTGTTCGTAAGAGCGGAGAGTAAAAAGAACTCATTGGCGTGCGTTGGTTTTACTCTCTTTTCTTTTTCTCACTTTCTATAGAAAATATTATAAAAGTCATAACACATAATTTGAATAGATTTTATTCAAACTCGTGCTATGACTTTTTCACTTAATGTGATTAGATTATTAACTTTCATATTCAAATAATTTGGCAATCAACAAGCATTAAAATAATTGAAAAAAAGACCCGGACAACTAAATGCTGTCCAAGTCCAATATCAGCTATAAACCGTTTTGGGGTATATGCCGCCCCTTAAAATCTTGAAGAGCAGATTCACCTTACCACATCCAAATTTATTGCGCACTTTTTTCTACAATTTTTTATCCATTGTAGTTAGCCTGATTCCAAATTTGATAATGAAAATAAAATTTATTGATATCAATTACAGTTCCACATTTTGACAATGAATTTTGATATGATAAATTATTTGCAAACGTATTATAATATGCAACACCCAATGCTGAAGCTGCAACCAAAACTACAGCAACTGCTGGAACAGCTGAAGTTGCTGCACCACCAATGGCTCCACCAGCACGTAAAATTTCTGCATAATTTTTTGCATCGTTAACTAAAGCATTTGATACAGCTTTGGTTTGAGCAGTTCTTACATAATTCCAACCTTCGATTTTCCAAGTCTGACCACATATTCCCGTAGGTATAACTTGTGGAGTTAAATCTGTATTTTCAATAGAATCAATTGCAATATTTAAGAAACTTTCTTTCGTATAATTCGTTCCTGCTACTTGATTAAATTCATCAAAGTCATAAACATCAACTATTTCTTTGATTGTATCATAATCATAAATATATTTATTATCTTCTATAATTAAAGTTTCTGTTATTCGATCTTGCATTTGTTGCATTTCAACTAAAATTTGTTCATCAGTTTTAGTCTCATATGCCCTAGCATCAACGTTAATCAAAGTAATAGATAAAATGAACGCACACATACACGAAAATATCTTTTTAATTTTATTCATCATATTATTCTCCTATTCTCTGTTCTAATCTTTACAATAAAGATAAATCACTATGACTAAATTTATACAGATATAAAGAGTTATAATAATACTTAATACATTTTTTAATTCATAATAACCATCAACCAAACGTGTAAATAGCGTCATACTTTCGCTTACTAAGATAATAGATATCACAGAAAACTGTGCAAATTTATCTTTCATATTATCCATCATCCCTTTCCGTTATCATCAAAATACTCGTTCGAATTAAAATTTGTTCACATTATTATGATCATTATCCTCTAATATACCTGCTAAGATTAAAAATTATTGGTTCCCATGGGTATCAATCTCCTTATGTGTTTTTTATAGATTATAAATCAAAATTCAATGCTATTAATGCTATCACAGTTCAATAATAGATAATATTGTTCACTTCTCTATAGTTTTTATTTACATCATTTTTTTAAAAATATAAGTCTTATAAAACTTATATTTTTTGATATCTAAAAGAGGGTTGTATCAGCAATCCCTCCCTTTTTATTTGTTATTCGAGCCCAATATTAGCTATAAACCGTTTTGGTGTATATGCCGCCCCTAAAATTCTTGGAGAGCAAATTCACTTGACCCCATCCAAATTTATTGTGCTCCATAAACAAGTGATACTCTTTTATTGAGAAAACTTAATTCACACATAGAATCAATAATAATTGGATTAATGTGCATCAGGAAAATCATTTTTGAATTTGCCACCATAATGATTGTTTTTATAGTTTCTGATATATAGTAATAAAACCATTATCACTAAAACAATTCCACAGATGGCATACATTGTAGTTGGATTTAAATTATAGAATAAACAACAGATTACTGTCCCAACAATAATCAATAATCCTATGATTACTAAAAATGTATCCACATATTTTTTTATTTAAGACACCCTCTTTCTTATTTTGTTCTTTTATGGATAGCGCTATCTCTAATTCAAATATAATATAAAACCCTTAAAAATACAATACATATATTTATATTGTTTGTTTTTTTTTATATTCGTTTTAATTAATCATATTCAAATTGAAAAAATAAACATTTAATCATATAATTTAAGAGAAGATATATATATAAAGAAATTAAATGGAGGAACTTACATGAAATACATTCAATTTACTAAAAAAGAAAATGAGATCATGGATATTTTATGGAAGCATGATATTGCAATGTCTGCAAATGATATTAAATTAGCTTCCAAAAATTTGAGTATCAATACGATTCAGCAAACGCTACAAAAATTATTGGAGATAAAATATATCAAGGTTGCAGGAATCGGACAGAACAAGAAGGCAATCACAAGATTATATAGACCAGTTATATCCGAAGCAGAATATGTGAATTCATTTATTGGCGAAGATACACGAGCAAAAATTTCAGCTTATTTTGTTGAGCACACAAATGATTTAGAAATGATTGAACAATTAAAGAAATTGATTCAAGAAAAAGAGAAAGAGTTAAAATAATGCGATTTTCTGCATCATCTCTTTTCATTACTTTGTGTATCAGTTTTTTGTTGATTCTTCTGTTAGACATTTTACTTTCATATAAAAAAAGTTATAAATTATTTCGGACAGATTTTATAACAGTACTAATCGTTGTTGTCGTAGTAAGAATGTTTGTGCCACTTGAATTCAAATTTACTAAAACCATTATAGTGCCCACAATCATGAATCCAATCATTGTACTGTTGCAATATAAAATTTATGCAAATGTGCAAGTATATCAATTCTTATTATTAGTTTGGGTATTAGGTATTATATGGAACCTGATTAAATGGATTCGCGCAATTCAAATTACCAAAGACATGTACAAACGTATTGAAAATCATTCAGAACATTATCATATAAGCGATTTTATTGATAATTATCAAGAAGAAAATTATGTGGTGTTAAGAACGAACTATGTTTCTACCCCTATGGTCATGGGCTTTAATAAAACTATATTGATACCAGACGTATACCTTTCACAAGAAAATTTAAAAAATATATTGCTTCATGAAACATGGCACATTAAAAACCATGATGTGTGCACTAAACAGATTATCAATCTGTTAGTTATCATGTATTGGTGGTTTATTCCAGTATATAGATTAAGAGATAAAATTGATTTATTTTTGGAAATGCGTGTAGACTATCAAACAACAAGTCCATTTTCTAAAGAGGAAGTAATGAAATATATGTATACACTTATAGAAATCCAAAAAAACATTCAAAGTAAAAATGAATTCAAGGGACAATCTATACATTTTATGATTCAAGATAATGTACATGTATTAGAATATCGTATAAATTATTTAATGGATGGAATGTATCGAAAAAAAACGAGCAAAATTCTAATGATCGCCGTATTAGCTCTTCCATTACTTACAAACAGCATTATTTTGGAGTCTGCATTTGAACCTCCAAACAATGAAGATATGTATGATCAATCAGATATAGATAAGGGATATATTATTAAACATAAAGATGGAACATATGAATTAGTATTTGGCAAAATGCGAGTTGAAATATCAAATCCAAAAGATGAATGTTTTAAGGCTGTTCCGTTTATAGAGGAGTAAATAATTTATGAAAAAAATAATGATTATGTTAGTGTTGATCGCATCTATGAATATAGTAACACCTGTTTTAGCAAATGAAACTGAAGTCACTACAGATATTTCCATACAAAGAGAAACTAGTCTGTTAATTCAAAGATAAAAACGGAAGATTGTATAAAAGATTATGGAATCAAACATTGAATAAATGGATTGAAGACCATTGGATTCCTTGTTAATAAATTTAAAATAGTCTTTTAATATCTTTGTATAAATGGGAATTGACATAAGTTTACTGCTTATGTATATATTCAAATGCACCTAGCATTTGCCAGGTGCTTTTTTTATATATTATTTGTAACTATATATTGCTCAACATCTTTAATACAAATATTATTTAATTGATATTTTGGCTTTGTTGTTTCAGGATATTTACCAACTGAATCTAACATAACTAACACATTCGTATACGGCAATTTTAATAACATAGGATCTAAACCCGTTCCAAATCCGGCGCTCTCTTTACCTATTACTGTCGCAAATCCAGTGGACTTGGAAAATCTGGCAAATGAATCGGCTGCAGAAAAAGTTTTATCACCCATAATCAAATAAACTTTTTTAAAATCAAACAATTTCTCTGATTGAATATCTATGCAATCTATATATGAAAACTTAGATTCATTTCCTTGAACACCTATGTCATACGATTCCACATATTTTTTCGATGCCTTTCCATGCCCTGTTATTTTAGATTTATATCTATAATCTGCTCCACTTAAATAAGACACTAACTTTTTCCATACAATATCCGATCCACCTTCATTATCTGAAATATCGATTATTATTTTATCCCCATGAAAGTCTTGAAGCTCTTCGTTTATTTGAGCCAATGAATTTAACATACTTATATCAAAAGAATGAAACTCAAACACAAAGAATTCTTTGTCTTCATAGCAATCAACACCTCTATCATTTTCTTCATGCAAATAAGAAGTGTCTTTTCCTAGTTTGGAATACGAATCAAACACCTCTTTATCCATTAGTTTCTTATAATTCCAATTATTCTTACTGATTCTTTTGTCTTGAATTAAATTCTTATACACTTGATGTATTCTATGATATGAATCCACATCTACAATATTGAAATGGCCTTTTGTCTCATAATTGAAATAAAATTCAATTAAGTCATTTAAAAATTCACGATCATTTTTACACTTCATTATCTTATTTAAATATATTTGTTTTGTATCTAAAGTCGGAATAGTATTTAACCTAAAAGAATTTGTTTCAACCACACGTATAAAATATAAATAATCTTAAACATATCCTATTGATTTCCTATTTATATAAAAAATCCCACTCAAAAATACAAATACAATCATAAAACATATAATAAATTTATTTCGCCATTTTCTCATATTCATTCTGCCTTTTATAAATCTCAATGCGCATGCTCAAGTAATTCATAATACATTTGTTTTGTCTTCTTTTTCGTATCCAAATTAAACACATAAGACTTGGATGCACCTTTTTCATTAAGAACAATATAACTTTTATTATTCGCATTGATATACACTTTACCCTTATATATGTATTTTAAAGTTTTTTCACCTTTTTTTATATTTACATTGGCATCTCCAGAATAATAATCATCATTACCCCATCGATAGCCATTAGCTACAATCTCAAACTTTACATTATCATAAAACTGAACATCTTCTATATTATTAAGCGAAATAACTTCATTCTTTTTAAACTCTATATAATTTTCACCCAATTTAGCGTCCACTTTAGGATTATCTTTGATACTTGTATATGTAGTATAAATACCAAATACAACAATAACCATGATACAAAAAATTATTTTTACTTTCTTATTCTCTTTTAGTTTAGGAATAAATTGAATTGGAAGTGCAACAAGACAAGTAATTAAGAATAGGATGAGTTCACCATAAAACTGATTATTCATAATCATTTAACCTTTCAACACTATTTGTTTAAGCTAATAATAACATAAATGCCATTTAAGGGTATCAAAATTCATTTTTTTGTTTTTTAGTACCTTTAAATTCATTTTTTTATACATAAATTTATTGTTACTTAACCACACATATTGCGTGATTTAATTATTCTATTTCTTATAATTTAAATAAACCGCATATACGATAATCACAACTGCCTGAACAATATATGTAATAAAAGTAATATTGCACATAAAACTTATGATTAAATCCTCTATAGCTATTACAGCTAATATAATACCAATAGGGTGTTCATCCTTCTCTTTTAACCGTTTAATACCCCATCCAAACACTCTAAATCAATGATATAAAAAATTTCTATTAATCTACAATCGTGTGGTTGACAAAATGAAAGTAGTGTATCCGTTTTATGAATCTGTTATAATTAAAAAGCCAAAGAAAGTTAATGTCTAAGCAGTCATTTGGAACTTTGTTTGGCGACATCCTCACCGAATGGCTGCTTAGACATGTTGAGGATGTTTTTTTATGTCTAATTTTGAAAATCCTTTTAAGGATTTTGTTTTTAGTTTACCCGAAGATAAACTAAATCTTTTGATTGAGTGCATCAACAATAGAAAAGATTATGATTTATATGGTGTTACTAACCTAGAAGATGCAGCTATTAAATACGGTAGAAAACCGATATGTCCTAAGTGCTCATGTGAAAACTATATTGAAAACGGTCATACTCCAGCTTATCACAAACGTTTTAAATGTGAGAATTGTGGGTGTTCTTATACATTACTATCGGATTCCGTGTTCAATTCAAGTAAGATATCTTTTCATAAGATATTGAAATATATTCAACTAATGACTTTTAACGTTCCGTTACAACAATGTATAGAAGTGTTAGAAATAAGCTCAAATACAGCGAATTTATGGCGAAACAAGATATTTCAAACAGTAAATGGATATCAAGATACTCTCCAATTAAGTGGAAGAATATGGATCGATGAAACCTATATAGAAGATTATAATGTTTTAGGTTCAGATTATATTAATCAAAAGCCTAGAGGATTATCTAAAACTCAAATATGTATAGTAGTTGCCATAGATTCCAATAAAAATATGGTAGCAATTATATGTGGTCATGGAAAACCTTCTAGCGACCGTATATATAAAACATTGCATAATCATATAAGACCAAATTCAATAATTGTTCATGATGGAGAAAAAGCACATAATAAGTTAATTCGGGAATTGAATCTAAAATCGGAGGTATATAAGGCCAACACAAAAGATTCATCCTATCTTGAAAAAATGGCTCTTATAAATAACATGTGCAGTTGGATTAAAAGATACATATGGAGATTTATAGGTATGGATGTAGAAAATTTACAAACATATTTAAATTGGTTCATTTATTTACAGCGTTGTAAACGCGACAATGACAAATGGCCAAAAAGTGAGCGTATATTAAGGCATTTGATCCTTGAAAGAACTAGATATACCCGTAAATAAAGGATTTGTCAACCACACGATTGTAGATTAATAGAAAAAAATTAAATCTACGTTAAAATTCGAAAGTGCTATTGATACTGCAGATGTATTCATTGCAGGAATAATCATAGAGCAAAGAAATAAAACTAAATAATGAGTGTATCTATTTGTATCATTCATAAAAATATCTCCTAGATTATCGGTACTAGTATCCATCTTTCTTTACAGATTCTTTTAGAATCAAATAAACCTCTGTAAACGTAGCTACATCATATGGTTTTACAAACAATGCTCCAATTCCAAAGCAAAGAAAACCTAGAAAATACCATCCTAGAAAAGATAAATCTAAGACAAACAGATTCATCTTTTGTCCCGTAGTCATTTGTTTGGATAACGAGAAAGCTTCATCTGTAGTAATATTAGGATTTTCTGCCAATAAACATGGAATCATAGAATATTCATACGCCTTTATAATTCCAGGAACTACAAGTAATAAAAGCCAAAGCATTATTTTTAATTCCATGATAAGCATGATTTTTACCACATTTAAATAATTCCCTTTAAAGCCTTGAAATATTTCATTTAACGCTGGATTTCCATAATGATTTTTAATGAAATAATATGGTTCTCCGACTCTAATGGCAAAGCCAATAAAGATAGAAAATAATAATCCTACAATAGATTCCATTGATAAAAATGAAAGGATTGAAGAAAACATACTTGGCAATACAACATCAGGTACTAAACCTTGTACTTCTTGAATAACAGTCACATAATTAGTACTCAATATTCCTGCAATCAGCGTAACCAGAAACATTTTCCAATAGTTTCGTTTCATGATTTGTTTAGCTTGTTCTTTAACTTGTTGTCGATTCCACATATTATTTCACCTTACTTTCTTTATACTTAATATCGATTCTTCAATTTTTTTGTTACACCCTATGCCTCGAATGCAACAATTTTAAGATTGCAATCTCTTTTCTAATTCCTTTAATATTACATTTGCTTCTTTAACATCATTTAAATACGTATCACTATTAAATAACACTTTTTCCTTGGAAACATATATTGGTAACACACTATTATCTTTTAGAACAACTTTTATACCAACATACATTATTGGTTCTACTGCACCCGCCATAAATGTAGCTCCACCTAAAATTGTATGTGTAAATGGTTTTGTTTTACCTTTGAAATTTGCATCTTCGTTTTGAATAGAACACTTTTGAATCTCTTCATATAAGCAGCTTGCACCACCCATTATTTCTAATCTATTTTCTTCATCCTGAAATTTCACACACATTTTTAATCACCTCCTCTATTTTCTTTGCGATCTTACGATCTTGAATGTACTGGTCTGTATTGACCATTGTCTTTTCTTTCGACACATAAATAGCTAATACAGTTTCATTCTTTAAAACAATCTTTACTCCAACATACAAATATGGATTCTGAAATAAGCCATATGGTAATGGCCCACCTGGAAGTACAGCTGTAAATGGAATTCCTTTTCCCTTGTATTTTGCTTTTTCATTTAAAACAGATACTCTTATCACATCATCATAAGAGTATTTTCCCTGTGTTCCAGTAACGATCTCAAATTGTTTACAAGAATCATTAAATTTAACATAATCATTTAAATTCATAAGTTTTTCCTCTTCACCATTTTGTGATTCATAAACATATTATTATGCTTCTTCCATATACTTTGCCTTAAACGCAATACAACTTCTCTCTTTTCCAAACAATCCTTTGGATTCCACACGCCCAAGACCATATGCCCAGAATGTAACAGTTTGACCTTCTTTATAATCAAATTCTTTATTGAAATCAAGCACACAAACATAAGACTTATCATCAAAAATACTGATCATATATCCTCTAAAATCTTTATCATCTACGCGAGCTATGATTTTTCCTGTATATGTCAATTTCTTTCCATACCACTTAGAATGTGTAACCTCCAAATCCGATTGATCCGGTGATTGTGACTCTGCCTTAAAGGATGCTTCATCCACTTCACTGCACTCCACTGAAATCGTACTTTCTAATCCCCGATATTCAACAGTAACCTCTGAAGTCTTTCCAGCTTCTAATGTGACAGGCTCTTTGACAGTCCATCCTTGTGTAATGAATTCTTTTGTACCATCCTCATAATAGGCCCATATACCAATCTTCGACTTATTATCAATTGTTTCATTCGCTTCTGCAAGACCAGTATATAAGGCTGTCATATTCTCTAGCTTTTCCTGACTAGCCTCTACTTTTTCATTATTTGGTGTTATATTCGAACATCCACAAACCAAGAATACACTTAGCAATGCCACTGCATACTTCTTCATAGGTCCACCTCCTTTTCTATATTATTTTGTAGTCTTGGAAGCTTATTATCTATGATCTTGCTTTGCATCTGGATATGTGTCTTCAAATCTATCGGCATATCGATTGTGCTTTTTATACTTGAAGAACATACCAACCAAGAAAACAACAGCTACTACACCTAATGCATAAACTAACCAATCTAATGTCATCTTGCTATGTCCTCCTCTTCTAATTTCATATTAGCATGTCTGAAATCGTTTTCATACAGTTTTTATTCATTTTCAACCAAACGTATCATTTGTTGTTTTCCTACGTGAAATACATGAATCAATGAATCGTTCAATACTAAATCTCTATTCAAAAAGGACTGTTACACATGCTGCAACAGCCCATCTTTTATATTGGATTCAATCCAATATGATTATATCCACAATTCCAAAAAAATATAGATTACAACTCCAACTACAATACCAATTCCAACCTTCTTCTTATCATTCTTTGCGTAGATCGAATTAAAGATTTCAAATGATAAAAATCCAAGCAGAAAAAATAAATTCTTCGTAAAATAGTAAATCAAGAAACACACCACAAATAAGCCTATACAAATCATTCCTTTAGAATATTCCACCATGGATTTATGTCCTTGATTTAATGATTCATTATCCTTATTCAATTTATCAATAATGTTTTTCTGTTTATCATTCATAATCATTACCTATACTTTCTTCGTAACCAAATATAGAAAGCGAGTGCACAAATCACGATTATACCCGCAAGCCCATATTGTACTATTGCCTGTTTATCACCTAATACTCTTCCTAGAAATTGTGCAATTCCATAACTACACAATAAACATAAAGCTACACACTTCATCCAGAAAGTAGATTCCTTCTTTTCTTTTGGAGTTGTATCTAACAAGTCTTCATCTAAATATTTTTGAAGATCTTCATTCATATCTTCCTGTAATCTTTGAAGCCGATTCTTTTTCATATCATTATCTCCTAAACAATGCGGTTTCTAAATAAGATGCATGAAACGCAAATATCAAGAAGATGATCAACAATATAATCTCTCCATAATGGATATATTTTTCTTTGTATCTAAAGTCATACAATAGTTTATCCAAATATACACGACCATCTACTTGTACTAATAATTGAGAATGTACTAAAGCTTCTATTGTATTATGATCAAACTTAGAAATCTCAATTGCCCTTTCTTCATTGAATATTCCATTCTTAATGAAATATCGAATAATTTTGCATTTATTTGTTAAAACGCTCATACGCATACAAAAAATCCAATATCTGCAACACACATCATTGCTTGTAAATAATCATGGATATAAAATCCATAGATAGCTCCATCTCAAGTAGAACAACCATAGAAATGAATCCCCATTTAGAAAAGCTCATCTGAAACATGAACTCCATCACAAGTACTATGATGCATATTACGCCTATCATCCAATTTATTCACCTTTCTAGTTTTAAGAATTTGTTTAACCTCTTCTTCCGTCATTTCAACAGGAATTAATGGAATAAAGACATTATTATTATTCTTTTTTCTCTGCCTCTTTTTCATAATCTTACTTTGCGTCTGGATATGTGTCTTCAAATCTATCGGCATATCGATTGTACTTTTTATACTTGAAGAACATACCAACCAAGAAAACAACAGCTACTACACCTAATGCATAAACTAACCAATCTAATGTCATCTTACTATGTCCTCCTTTTCTAATTTCATATTAACATGTCTGTAATCGCTTTCATACAATTTTTTATTCCATTTTCATCCAACGTATCAAATGTTAAAAAAACGGATATACAACGTATCCGTTCACTTTAATTATTTATCTTTCTTACTCATTCTTATTCTTTTGAATATTTCATACTGACGCTGTAGCTCTGTTTCTTCATCAATAAACATTCCTTTTGCCTCTAGTATTCTCTCAATCGCCTGAGATGGATCCATTGTATGATATGGTAAAAACAACCCTCTCAATTCTTTTGGTTTTATAATTTTGTAAACTTGTGAAGAAGATAAATCGTAGGTAAATGAAAAATATCTATAAATATATCCAATCCAATACATTTCATTATGCGTATATTTTACAGAACCATAATCAGTAGCCCCATATTCTTCATCTACTAACGTTAAAATATCATTTGCCTGAATATTACTATCCAAAATCGATTGATTATCCAATCTTTTTGCAATCTTACTTTTCATAAATCGCCTAATAAATATTTCTGAACTTGACTCCATCTTATCAATAGAATTTTCAAAAGTTTTTGCCTGAAGCTCGCACAAAAGCAACCCATCCCTATTTATTTTCTTTATGTCCCTCATGCATCGCACCTCCTTTTATACTAGGATTTCATCGATATACTTTCCTTTTCCTCTATATTGTTTTCTCGCTAATTTAACCTTATTATCTCCTAATCTTGACTCTTCTAGTCGAATATTTTTATAGTATTCTTTTTCATTAACCGAAATATAGCATTGTTCTAGTGGCTTAATCTGAGACAATGCCCTTTGAGTTTTAAAAATATATTGCATTCCAAGATTTGTTGCAGCCAAACAATGCTTACACTGCTCATCCGTAATCTCGCCATCGATAAAAGAATTAATAATTTGAAACATACGATTATCAGCAATAGGAGCAATTATATAATCACAATCCTTTGTATTTTCTATAAGTTTTTTTATTTTAGGATGATTTTTATATTCATCAAGTACACCTCTATAGTACGCAATAGTCATCATCCATTCTTGATCCACTTTATATCTCTTGCATTTCAAATTACTGTCATCAAAACAAAAATAATATACAGAAGAATGTTCAAATCCTGAAACAAAAGAAATAGCTTGTTCATAACTTTCACCTGTATAGAATCCTTGCCCAAAATCATTATTATATCGACCTTTATGAATGTCTATATCCCCAACTATTTCACTTTTTGCTCCATGGAAAAGTAATTTTTCATTTTGAGTTAAATCATCTCGATAGAGCATTTCCTTTAATCTGTTCATTTTAATATTTTGTGCAAACGCAAAAGCATATACACCCTCCAAAAAATTTGCTGATGCATCTAAATCATCTAATTCATTTCTTGAAACAGTAACCTGCTCAACTCCAATCTTATCTGCAAATTCGCTTTGTGAAAGTCCTAAAATTTCTCGAATTGACTTCAAATCCTCTGAAAACTTATATTTCATCCTGCTCACCATCCAACTTGTTTATAACATATTACTTAAACAAGTTCAATATAAACTTGTTTATATCACATTACTTAAACAAGTTTTATTCATTTTTTAAAACAATTTATGTTTTAGACATCGATAATGTCAATTAAAATGATATGGTTGGCTTGAATGAGGGACTTGAACATGAATAAGAGCATAATGGGGTATTTTAAATCTATCCAAACATTTATCCGAAGTTTATTCTATAAGCAACAAAAACAAACAAAACAAAATAAGTGCACACTCCAACAAGAAAAGTATTTAAAGATTGGTGCGAATATTTGTAATATTGGATTTAAATCCAAACACGCTTATGAAGATTGGCAAGAAGATATTTTTAATCATATATCTGTCGGTGATTTAGTATATTGTACAATGCCAGTTACAGATAAAGCTTTAAAAGCCATTCCTGAAGGACATACAACAAGACCTTTTTTAATTGTGAAAAAAGAAAGGGATGAACTTTTTGGATATGCATGTGCTACACATCCTAAACCATTAAGATCTTACGAGAAACATATTTTTACCAATGAAGTATATGATTCTCAAAACGCTCTATACAAAGATTCTGTTGTGCAATTTGATTGTGCTTATGTCATTCCTATTGCATATATCCAATATATTTATAAAGAATTGGATGAATATTGTGTACGCCAAATTGCCAGAGAATTAAAAGCCTACGCCAATATTCGTAGAAAAGCTATATTAAATTTTGATATGGAAATACCCATTCATAAAGGTGATATTTTTAAAATCAATAAGTCTTATTATTACTTTAATGAGAAAAAGGATCATAAATACGAAATGTATAAGTGTATAAATGGCGGTGAATTAATCGATTCTAAATATTTTAATACTAAAAACTTACTAAATTTCTGATTATCTTTTCATAAGTTGGTAAATGCCGATATA
>OLQW01000744.1_pt1 | contig 17678 bp, 17 predicted proteins | sample 1672901 | NCBI WGS metagenome assembly OLQW01 (sample SAMEA3136735, study PRJEB25190) | human gut metagenome | reverse complement strand
TGTACAGGTTTCTTTTGTCTTGCCATAATAAAAGGCCCTCCTAATGATATTTATTTTATCATAGAAGGACCTTATGATGGTTATTTTACAGAAAAAGTTTCACAGGCTCGCTTTCTTATCTCTTTTCACCGGGCAACATGGATTACGGAATCATCGAACTTGTGTATGGATCAGTGCCTGGCTCAGATGGTTGAATAGATGTGCCATAGTGTTCAATCAGTACCTGATAGTTTCATTGATCTGCTGATCTTTCCAGCCACCATTGTGAACAACTGCAGTTTTGCAGTTATCTGGTACAAGGTAAGCGCTTAAATTTCAGCCATAGTAAAAATTACCCGGCTACTTTTCAGTAGCCGGAGCACTTTGACAATTCACATCTGATTGATTTGTTTCATTTATACGGCGTTGTATTTCCGCTTTGACATTTTCATTCTATGGTGCCAGATGTTCCAATTCCTCATCGTTCATCCTATCCGTGGGCATTTTCTCAAGCAGATAGGTAAGATAATGATAGGCGTTTACTCCATTTACTTTTGCCATTTCTACCATTGAATATACAATGGCACTGGTATGTGCTCCGTTAGGAGTATCACAGAAGAGCCAGTTCTTGCGGCTAACTGTAAATGGACAGATCGCATTCTCACTGAGATTATTGGAAAAGCTGCACCGGCCATCTTCAAGATAAGTCATAAGATAAGAATGACGATTCTGAATGTAAGTAACTGCTTTTTCCATCCGGGTTCCACGAATCGGTTTCTGCTGGTCGAGCCACGACAAAAAGCCTTCTACTACCGGCCTTTCTTTTTCAAGACGCGCCTTTTTGATAGCATCGAAGGAAGTATGCTTTGCCTTAATGACATCTTCCAGATGGAAGAGCTGGTTGATATACATCACGCCCTGCACGGACGGCTGCGTATAATCCAATGCCTTTCCTTTAGGAATGGCATCCGTCAGATATCTTCTGATATGTGCCCAGCAGGCTGTGCGTTTTGCATCCGGTACTTTGTTATACCCGCTGTAACCGTCACACATCAGATAACCCTTGTAGCCTTGGAGAAAATCCACAGCATTATCCCCGGCACGGGTTTCCGAATATTTATAAAGGATGATCGGCGGTAAACCATCTTCCCCACTTCGGAACAACCACATGTAGGATTTTGTCTGGGCGCGGCGTTCGGGCTCATGAAGCACCTGCAGCGGAGTTTCATCTGCCATTGTGAATTCCCGTTCCAGGAGTTTCCGGTGGAAATATTCATACATTGGAGAGAAAAATGCATCCGCATTCTGGATCACCCAGTTTGCCATTGTTGCCCTGGTGATGGATACTCCATACTGTTTCCAGTCTTTTTCCTGACGAAAATAAGGCAGCGCATTACAGAACTTCTGATACATTACCCATGCGACGGTACCGGCGGAGGCCATTCCGTAAAGCATATGTGGTCTGCCATCTTTTCCCTTTTTAATAACAGGGATCCCATGCTGGCTGCACTGTGGGCATTCATAGTTCCTGCTGTAATACTCACGGACTTTCAGCTTTGCCGGAATGAAAACCAGTTCACGACAGACAAACTCTTCTCCGATCTGTTTCAGAACGGTTCCGCAGACCGGACATTTTTTCTCTGTTTCAGAAAGATCCAGATACCTTTTTTCCACAGGGATACCTTTGAAACGTTCTGCATCAGTCGCTCTGGGTTTGCGTTTCTTTGCTGCTTTTTCAGGAAGGGAGGCGTACTGTTCTTCCATTTGCGCCAGTGCAGGATCCTGTTCCAGTTCAGCTTCATTAAAAAAGTTCATTTGGCCCGGAATATCAAGAGTACGCTTTTCACTGGAAGAGCCAAAAAGCTTTTTGCGGAGAAGATCGACTTCCTCTTTCAGGTTATCTCTTTCCTGGGTAAGGGCTTCTTCCCTTTTACTGGCAGCTTCGACAGTTGCCTGAAGTGTTTTGATCATTTTTCTAAGATCATTGATCATATCCTTCAACTCACGGAGCTGGATATCTTTGGAACTGTCAGCCACTGCTTTTTCCTCCTGCTTTTGATACTTTTATTATATCAGAAAACAGGGGATTTTCCCAGAAAAATGGCTGATTTCACGCATTTGAAAAATGCCGAAAATATAGGGAAAACAGAGGATTTTCTATACATGTTTCTCTAGGGTATTCATGTTGCTTTTATGGCTTTGGGCTGCTCAATATCAATGCCAGACATCAACCAGTCAAACTCACGCCATGTAAGATTGCGTACCTCTGATCTGTCTCGCGGCCACCGGTAGGAACCCTGGACAGTCAGCCTTTTGTAGATCATGACCATGCCGTCCGGTTCTTTTAAGATCGCTTTGATCCGGTCGCATTTACGCCCGCAGAAAAGAAACAGTGCATGGTCGATCTCCATGGAAAACTGGTCCTGGATGATGGCGCACAATCCATCGATAGACTTACGCATATCAGTCCGTCCACAGACGATATAGATCGCATCAACACTGGAAATATCTGCTAACATAGCGGCTCCTTCAGCGCATTCATCAGAGCCTTTAAAAGAACAGGCTGGACATTGTTGCTCATGCGTATCAACAGCCCTTTTGTTTCAATTTCAATCGTATGTGAATTGTCAAAGTACATGGAACTATTTTTCATGTTCGGAAACATTTCTGTCGGAGAATTCTCCGGCTCTATGGCAATCTGGACCACATCCTGTTTATGGGATGTAAGATCAAGAGTGCTGGCTTTTCCAATCGGATCTGGTATCTGACAGGCCTTTTTGCGAAGACGGGTCACTGCATTGTAAAAACAACTTGAAGAAATCCCGTGTTCATTGCACCATGCTGCATCCGTCAGGCCGCTTTGCCGACACTCAGTTACCAGTTCCATCCATTCATCTAAGGAACGCCCTGGGGCACGTTTACCAGTCATAATGAAACCTCCATGTGTAGTGAATTTTTATCGCCTATCAGCGGAGTGGAGTAAAAATCTATTTACTATCATCATTATGAACTACAAACTGTCTGGTGAAAAGTTACCCAGAAATTAAGCGCTTACGATGTATGCTTTTATGATTTCACCAGTATTCGAATCAATGATTGCTGCAGGGTCACCTGTCCAATCAACTTCAATCTGTTCACCTGGTTTGCGGCTAATATGCATGGTAGCCCTGCGTTTCTCTTCATCCTTTTGGTGTAGTAGCAGAACTGGAAATACATGAGCGGCTCTTCGCTGCTCATGCGGTCACAGTATTCTACCCAGAGAAGCTTTTTATTGACTCCATTTCGCAGAAGTTCTTTGCGGATGTAGTCAAAGTCAGGCATCCATTTATTTGTTGCCGACTTATCTTTTAGGAACATAAACTCCTCAAGTGCGCTGTTGGTCATATCAAAATCCAGCGGCCATGAAATATTTATTTCCGTTGCGTTTTCAATACCGTGGTGACTGTGTTTCTGGATACATCGCAGCTTTGTGCGATGTTCCGTTCGCTGAATCCTAAGCTCTGTAAATGTAGGATTTTACGATACTTGGTCATAATTGTGACCTCCTTTACCTGTATTCACACCAATGGTGTGTACTCACAGTATAAAGGAAATATGTGCAATAGAGCCTTTAAATGTGGCTCTGAATTACCGGAATAAGTGGCTCTTATTCTCCGAAATGGTGGCTCAGAGAACCCAGGAATAACCATTTTTGTTGGATGAGATTTGTTTTGCAGAAGGAAAGACTTTTTCTGCAAGTACAGCATCGGTATCGCTTTCATCAAGTGGCAGGAAATATTTAATTCCTTAGCCCATTTTAAAACGCGATTGACCGTCTTTTTAGAGACATTGTAGCTGTCGGCAATGTTTTGCTGATTGAGTACCAGACCACTAAGTCTGAGAGTCTCTTGATACTTGGTCATAGTAATGACCTCATTTGAATGTATTTATACCTATCAGTGCATGATTACATTCTAAAGGATTTATGATAAAGGTTGCTACAAACGGAATGGCGGTTTCCTTAAAATCGGATTTGCGGTTTCTTATCCCGACAGTGAGGACATGGAGGTCGGATTATTCATCAGTAAGGACCTCTTTCAGTGTCTCTGTCATTTCGAAAAAACGCATTCTTTTCAACTTATTGCAGATTTCATAATCCTCGATGGAAAGTAATGGCTTATCAACCATTGATAGTTCTCCTTTTCCGCAGATTGCTGCGCTCTGGAAGTGTATAGGATACGGTATCAGGATGATTGCTCTACTTATTTTTTGAGAGCTTTTTGAAGTAGGAATATCGGCATGCATTGCTTTCCACGCATGTTTTTGCGATGCCCTCAAGCATCATCCGTGGATGAATTTTACACATATGGAAGGAGGGAAAAGAAATATGGTTATGTAAAATATAATTTGTGTTAGTTTGTTCTAAATTTAAATAGCGGTGTAGATAATTTAATCGATGAGGGAGTGACTAGTATATGAATGCTGAGCTAATATCACTAATTAAATGGTATATTTTTGATGATGGCAGTATCCAGAACAAACTTTTAAACTTGCAAGGAGAGCAATTAAATAAGGAACGACTAAGCTTTATTTTTTTAGATTATCTTACTAAAAATAATAATTTGCCAGATGCTAATGTGATTGAAATATATAAAAATAACTGGAGTTTGCAATATAATAGTTTTTATAATTTGGCCAAATGGTATACAAATTTTGCAAAAACACATAATCTTTCTTTTTGTTTTATTAAAGGGTTTTCTTTGTCAATCAAAAATTATAAAGACTGCTTGCATCGACCGTTTTCAGATATTGACATATTGATAAAAGTGGAAGACGCAGAGAAATTTAAAAAAGAAATGGTAAGCGCTAATTTTAAGTTAACTGAAATTAAAGAGAACAGTATGACGTATGAATATTATTATGACGATATTGTTGTTATTTTTGATGTGAATTTTGATAAGGATGACATATTTGATAAAAACAGAGTTGAACTCAAAGCTGGTATGCCAGTATTGTCTAATGAGAAACATTTTCTTTATTTAGTTTTATCTTTGCCTAACATAAAAAGTAGCCAAGATAATATTTTTAATGATATGGATGTATTTCCATTATATAAAGCAGTTGATATGCTTTTATTATTAAAATGTTCGAACTTAAACATAATTCTTGAAGAAGGGAGGGAATATTGTTGTTCTGAGAAAATACAATATATTTTGTCATTCTTTAATAAAACATTTGGAACAGAATATATTTGAGAATCGTAAGCACTTAAATTTCAGCCATAGTGAAAAACGCCAAGATACTAGCTACTTTTCAGCAAACGAAGCACTTTGACGATTCACGTCCAATTGATTTGTATCATTTATACGGCGGAGTATTTCCGCTTTGACAGTGTGCCAGAAGTTCCAATTCCTCATCACTCAACCTATCCGTAGGCATTTTCTCAAGTAGATAGGTAAGATAGTGATAGATACTTACCCTACATTTGGCTTCCACGTACAGGCGCCTGTTGGTCAAGCCACGGCAAAAAGCCTTCTGCTATTGACTTCTCTTTTTCAAAACGCGCCTTTTTAATAGCATTGAAGGAAGTATGCTTTGCTCTAATGACATCTTCCATATGGAAGAACTGGTTAATGTACATCATGCCCTGTACGGAAGGCTGTGTATAATCCAACGCCCTTCCTTTGGGAATGGCATCCGGTCAGATATCTTCTGATATGTGCCCAGCAGGCCGTGCGTTTTACATCGGGAACTTTGTTATACCTACTGTAACCGTCACACATTAGGTACCCTTTGAAGCGTTCTGTATCAGTTGTTTTGCTTTTGCGTTTTTTTGCTGTTTTTTTAGGAAAGGATACGTCCTGTTCTTCCATCTGTGCCAATGCAAGATCCAAGTCCAGTTCTACTTCACTAAATAAGGTTATCTGACTTGGAATATCGAAGGTACACTTTTCGATGGAAGATCCAAAAAGCTTTTTACGGAGAAGATCAACTTCCTCTTTCAGGTTATCCCTTTTCCTGGGTAAGGGCTTCTTCCCGTTTATTGGCAGTATCTACAGTTGCCTGAAGCGTCTTAACCATTTTTTAAATATTGATCATATCTTTCAGTTCACGGAGCTGGATATCCATGGAAGTGTCAGTCACTGTTTTTTCTTCCTGTTTCTGATGTTTTTATTATACCAGAAAACATGGCGGGGAGGGGCACCAGCAAAATGGTTGTTTTCATACACTTGAAAATGCCGAAAATACAGTGAATTTTCTATGCATGTTTTTCCATGAGATTTAGGTTGCTTTTATTGCTTTGGGCTGTTTGATGTCAATGCCTGACATCAGCCAGTTAAACTCACGCCATGTAAGATTTTGTGTCTCGGATCTGTCCCTCGGACACCAGTAGGAGCCCTGGGCAGTCAGCCTTTTGTAGATCATGTCAATGCCATACGGTTCTTTCAGGATCGCTTTGTCCCTGGCGCATTTACGGCCGCAGAAAAGAAACAGGGCATGGTAAATCTCCATAGAAAACTGATTCTGAATGATGGCACACAATCCATCAATTGATTGCCGCATATCTGTCCGACCACAGACGGTATAGATTGCTGCTGCATCAACACTGGAAATATCTGCTAACATAGTGGCCCTTTAGTGTATTCATCAGAACCTTTAAAAGGACAGGATCAGCATTGTTACTTAGCGTATCAGCAGCCATTTTGCTTCGATTTCAATTGTATGTGAATTGTCAAGGTACATGGAACTGTTTCCCGTATGAGGAAACAATTCTGTCGAAGGAATCTCCGGCTCTACAGAAATCTAGACCACATCCTATTTGTGGGATGTAACGTCACAAGAACGTTGGCTTTTCCAGTTGGGGCTAGTATCTAGCAGGCTTTTTTTCGAAGGCGGGTAATTGCATTGTAAAAACAACTTGGAGAAATCCCGTGTTCATTGTGCCATGCTACATCCGTCAGTCCGCTTTATCGACACTCAGTTACCAGTTTCATTCATCCAGGGAACGCCCTGGGGTACGGTTATCAGCCATAATGTGACCTCCGTGTGTAGTGAATTTTTATCCCCTATCAACGGATTGGAGTAAAAAGCTATTTACTATTATCATTATAACCAGCAAAATATCTGGTGAAAAGTTACCAGAAAATTAGGCGCTTACTATTTTAATACATGACACATTGGAATATTCACGCCTACAGTTTGTTCATCAGGGCACGAAAGAAAAGCTGAAAAACTTAAATTTTCAACAAAAAATACTTGATTATATAGGAGGAACTTGTATGATACCAGCTTTGCGAATCAGTGTATCACAGAAAAATGAAATTTTACAAAACATAACTAAAATATTAGATTCGAAGATTATGTGGACAAATAGTGAATTTTGCAATGAAGCGGAAAAATTATTTTCTTCTATATCACAAAATAAGTACAATATTACTCTTTCAACAGGAAGCTCTGCAATAACTGCTTTATTATATTCATTGAATATTATGGACAGCATAATTTTTGTTCCAGTTTTAACTGCACCGGCAACTATCATTTCGTGTTTAAGCACTAATTCGAAGTTGGTATTTGTAGATGCAAGCTTATCGAGTTTTTCTATGTCTCCATCGGACTTAGAAAAAAAAATTCAAAAATATTATGTAGGTAGCATGTATAAAAATGGTGCAATAATTATGGTTCATGTAGGGGGTGTTATATCAAAAGAAGTTTTGGAAATAAAAGCAATAGCAGAAAAATACAATTTGATTTTTATTGAAGATTGCGCACATGCACATGGATCTTATTACGATGGTAAAAGTGCGGGGACTTTTGGGATTGCAGGGACCTTTTCTTTCTTTTTGACAAAAACAATTACATGTGGAGAAGGCGGTATCGTGTCAACTAATTCATCAGATATTAATGAAAGAGTTAGAAGAATACGTAATTATGGAAAATCAGACACTGGTATGATTACCGAGAGAGGATCTAGTTGGCGGTTAAATGAGTTTTCGGCAGCCGTTTTAATATCTCAAATTAAACATTTTTGTGATATAGGAGATAAAAGAAGACAATGGATTGCAAAACAGTATAATGATAATATTGATAATGACTGTTTCAAAATATTTCATCTACCATCCAAAAGTAAAAGTGGCTATTACAAGTATATTCTTAAAGTAAGTGAACCAAAAACGTTTAGCTATATAGACTTTCTTAATTATATGAAAAGGCATGATATCATATTACCAGCACGAGTATTTGATAGACTGACAATTGAAGAACCTTTTATACATTCTTGCCGACAAATAATTAATATTGAGGATAGCTTTGATACTGCGAAGTATTTATGTAATGCACATGTATGCTTACCAATATACGAGGATTTAAGTGATATGGAAGTAGATAAGATAATTGAAACAATTAATGAATATTAAAAATAACACAGTATGGAGTATTTGCCAAGCAAAACGGCCACCTGTGCCATATTAGGTGGCCAGTATGAGACAAATTAACCGGCCAAGATATAGTCAAGATATCTCTTCAAAATGATGAATGAGAAAATCATATCTAGAGGTCCAATGATTATGGATTAGAAAAAGTACTTAGTCTTCATTACATAAATCATCTTAGCAACCGTGAGATTGCCGCAAGCAACGCTTGTAGTAAAACAACCATTAATAGTTTCTGAAACGATTTAGGGAATGCTCTGAACTTTCGTATCCACTTCCAAATGATGTTACCAACGAGTACATTGAGAGCATACTGTATAAAAGCCTTGAGTATCAGCTGAGCAGCTTCTGTACCGGGATTTCAACGAGTAATCCGTTTATAAGGCTATTGCCTGTAAAGGAGGAAACGATCAAGCACCTTTGGCAGAAGTACAATGTGATGGGCATTGTAGATGGCCGGAAAGCTATGAGTTACCGCCAGTTTTGTAGACACTACAGTGAATGGGCAGATTCCAGAAAGCTCACTTTTCATATCCAGCTGTATCCAGGAGTCAAACTTGAACTCGATTTTGCCGAAAAACACTTTGGAATGTTCCGTTTTTCCAGTATAAGGCCTCTGTGATCGGTCCTAATGCACGTGCACTGAGTGATGCTGTTATTCAAAAAGCCGGTACCCTGTATAGTCTTTCAGAAGTTGCTTTGGCATCCTGCGCTGTGCTGAAAGGTATTCGATGGAAGCGCTTGAACGCTGCTGTAAGGGAGCCATTCTAGCCGGTAAATGTACTATTCCCATGTCTGCAATACGGTCTCTACCTATTATAGTAGACTTCAGATAAAATGGAAAACATCAAAAGAAGGAGGAAGCTTCATCCACAACTATCTCAGGTACATACAAAGATGATGACGGTAAATACTCTCTGAAATAAGTTTTCTGAATCGTCAGAAAAAGGAGGTCCGGCATAATGATACGAATTCCGATATTTATGAGATGTTGGATTTCCTTTTGCTCTTAGTAGAAACTCAATGTTTTGCAGAGATTATCCAAAGTCCTGAAATGGAAGGCTATACACCGCTCCAGTTTCTGCGGGAAGTTCTGGAGCCGCAATACACGGAAGTATTGAATAACCGGTTTCAGACTGATCTGGGGCTAAGCAGCTTGATTAATAAAGGGGCACAGGTAGAAAATCTAAAAATCGGGAATGGTTGGATCAATAACGCTACTACAGCACAGCAGGTTCTTGAATTCCACTCTGCTCGTTGTGTGGAAGCATGCCGCAGGAACTACCGCTGCAAGTTTGTTGACTGCAGTGATTTGCTGGATGAGCTGATTATTCTGAACGTTAGGAAAATCTGAACCGATATCGCAAATGCGTTAAGTATTATGCAAAGATCCGACGTCTTTTCATTGATGATTTTGCAATCATCCGGTATTCAGAAGAAGGAATCAAGATTTTCTATCATCTACTGAAAATGCAGGATGATTTTGGAACATCCACACTCTTCAATTGTCAATACTCACCTGACGAATGGGGAAAGCACACAGTGACAAGGAAGAGTGCTACGGAAAACTGGATGGTATCTGCCGATGTTTCACAACAGGATTTACTGTTTTGATTGAGAGAACTTAGCTTTTTATTATACTTAGACAGGAGCAGTGAAGTGGAAATTTTCTCTCTTTGCTGGTCACAGGCAGAACGATTGTTTAATTTGGCCCTGCTGGCCACTAAACTTGGCTATATACATTTGAAAAAATTACACTTATATTTTTATCAAAATGGAGGACTGTGTATGGGAGTTATGACAAGATCAAACACATTATCAATAAATAAATATAATAATATTGGCTTTTTAGTAATTCAAGGAGATAGTTTTTATTTAGATAAAGTGACAGATATTCTTGAATATTTAGAAAATGCAAATTTTTTGATTTTAGATTACGAGTTTAAACAAATTTTTTTTGAAAGTGATAAAGAGGAAATGTATGTCAAAAACCTTAACAATCAAAAAAATTATTGGTGGTTTGGTAAAGAAGTTTTCGAATTTGGTCCAGCATTGGGGTTATTTTTATATAAAGATACCTGCAAAGATATTTTTGAGATTTTGTGTAAAATTAAGGGAAAAGCAAATCCTACTGAAAATACAGAGCATAATATTAGAAAAGATATAGGGGCACTTTGCACTTCATATAACTTGATACATACATCAGATAATCGAGAAGAAATGTTAAGAGAAAGTGCTTTGTTTTTTTCGGATAGTAGAATTAAAAGCACTTTGGAAAAAATAGAAAATAGATATGGTTATCTCCGTAAAGAACTATCTCTTCTCAATTATCCTAGGACTAATGGAAATGATATATATAAACACTTTTTGGGTAGAGTTATGGTCAGAATTTTATCGTTTTGTCGTAATAATATTAAAGATGACGAAGTGTTTGCTTTTATTGACGAAATATATAAAGAAGAAAATATAAGTATTAAAGAAGAAAATATACAATTTTTAATTGAACTAATCAAAAAATACTTACGTAAAAACAACATATTGGAGCAACATATTCTTTTTGGAGCATTTCTTGAATATATGAGTTTAATTTTAATAAAACGAGTATACCAATTTAAATGGGAAGTTTTTTGGGAATTATGTCGACTTAATGAAATAAAAATAGGGTACGAAGATAAATTGATTATTACTGCTATCCATTCTTTTAATGATTAAATGGTATATATATGCATGATTTCAAAGGCAAATGACAAATAAGTCGTCGGCTTCCTATGAAATTGATTTTTCAAGATAGTGGTGTGTAAATTGTAAAAAGTGTTTTTCGCTTTTCACAATAACCTTATCATGAGGACTCGATATGAATACGAAACTTGTTACTACTCAGATTTGGCTGAATGGCCTAGTTATCGGAGATCCTAAACGATGCAGAAAAGCGAGGACAAAGTAAAATTGCTTTGCCAACCTTTGGGATGTCATAATATTTTTACCAAGACGAGTTAGTTATCATTTACTTTCAAAGTAACATGTGATGTCAATTTTTTGTGATTAAGGAGATTTATGAAAATAAAAACCTTGGATGTTATTAGTGAGATGAAAAAAAATGTGATAAAATTAAAAGCGGGACAGGTTATTTATCCTTTGATATTGGATATACACCCAGTCATGAATTGCTGTAATTTGAATTGTGCCTGGTGTATAGGAGGAGGGGACTATGATACAAAAATAATACATAAAATGCAATATGATGATATAGAGCCTGTATATAAAAATATTTTTCAAGAAAAGGAAAAAGAAAATTGGCCAATGGAAATTCATTTTTGCGGTAACAACTCAGAACCTTTGCTGAACAGAGATTTTATACAAAAGTCTATCGAAAATATTGCTGAAAAAACTCGTATAAAAATAATTACAAATGGCATTTTGTTAGATCAATATAATGATATTATTCATAAAGTGAATAAAATCAATATTAGCCTGGATGTTGTTTCATCAGAAGATTTTATAAAATACAAGGGTGGAAAAAAAGGCGATTATGATAAGATTATACAAAATATTAATCATATTAAAGAGCTTAAAAAAAGGTTTAAGTATAGGACACCTGTTATTTATACATCATTTGTAATAAGTTCCAGTTCTTTTGATTATGATAAATTTGAAAAACAATGTAGAATATTACGTGATGTAGGAGTGAATCACATTCAAGTTAGAAAGGATTATTTTAATCAATCACTAAAAATGTCATTTGTAAAACATAAAGTAATAGAAATTGCGAAAAGACTTGGAGCTTATAATGAAAATATAGTTTATGGCTTAGAAGATGAAAATACTTTTGATATTAAATTTAATGAGAGAACGGATCGAATATCTTTAAATAGTATGATATGTAAATCGTTTTGGTTCTGGCCTACAATTGCTGCAAATGGTTGGATTTATTCTTGCGCCCATAAAGCTAATGAAAATTCAGAACATTTGAATGTACATTTAGAAGAGTTAAAAGACTATTATAATTGCATAAGAAAGAGAACACAAGAAAAAATGGAATTCTCTTGTGATACCCCGCAATTATGCCCAAGCAATCTTAATTATATCAATTCACTATTTTTTTAAATTGCTAAGCGTTCGGGCAGAAAAGATATGTGTAAATTGGTTGTAAAATTAATTTTATGTTTCAGATAAGTAAAAAAGTAACTTTAATAAATATCCGAAACATGTTTATTTAATCAGTTTTCTTCATGCATATAGAAGGATGCAACTAGAGCCAACCTATAAAGTAGCAAATAAATTCAGTATTGTCATTTGTAAAGTAAGTGCTTAAATTTAAGTCATAGTTAAAATAATTACCAAGTTATTTTTAATAGCCAGAGTACTTTGATAATTCACTTTGAATATTCTTGCGGGTCGAAATCATAAATCCGGAAATTGGGGAATCGGAGTACTGGTATTTGGGAATCGCCTTTTGGTGTTTAACTATGTATTCATTTCTATGGGAATATTCGTCAAAGCCTTGCCGCATCTGCGGTGTATAGCAGTCTTTACAAATATTCTCGTAGAAATTATGATCCGGTATGCATATAAGTAAATCTAAAAAGTGATTTCCATATCACTGGACAGCTGATGGAAAACCACCCGGAATATTCATCACATCCGATTGATTGTTATCATCATACGGTGTTGTATTTTCGTTTTGACATTTTTGTTCCATGATATCAGACGTTTCAGGTGTTTATCCTATCAATATGTATTTTCTCAAGCAGATAAGTAAAATAGCGATAAAGACGATACTTGTCATTTTAGATTGACTAATTTGTCTTTGTTTGACCGTAGAAAATGGAACAGCTGTCCGTTTCGGGAGACAATATGTACATTTGATAATTTAGTTCGATAAACATGTAAATAAAAATGGAGTAAAATGCTAACAAGTCTGGCCACCTAATGTAAAGTGACAGACGTCTTTTATTAGGAAGATGCTAAGACTTGGCGCTTACTTTATGGCATTATACAAGCGCCAAACGAAATAAAAAATGAAAGGAATTATGTTGTTTTGCTTTTAACAACACCATACAAGTAATATGATAAAAAAAATTAGTGGAAAAAAAGTTTTTGAAAGTAAATGGATAAACGTATATTTTGATCAAATTTTGGACAAACATGGTTCAACCCAAATGTATAATGTTGTGGATTTCAAAAATGAATCTGTTGTTGTAATGGTCGAAAATGATGAACAACTCCTAGTAACCGAGAACTATAGATATCCGATTAATAGCATTCAGTTGGAATTCCCAGCTGGAAATGTGGAGTCAAACGAAACCCCTGAACAAGCTGCTGTAAGAGAAGTATTGGAAGAGACAGGAATTACTATCAAGTGTAAAAAAATATCCTACTCATTTTACCCGTCTAATGGTATAACAAATCAAAAGATTCATGTTGTGATAGCACAGTATGTTAAAGGCTTTCCTAAGGCGGATGATGAGATTTTGAATTGTTACTGGATAAAAAAATCTGACTTTGAGTACAAAATTTGTAAGGGCGATATAACAGATGGCCCAACTTTGATAGCATATTTATATGGAAATATAGTAAAGGTCAAATCGTGCGCCTTTCACTAAAACCATTTTTAGTGCATACTTGAAAAAAACAATAGAGTTTTTCAAGTAGGACTAAAGACTATGGATCAGTGTACTCACGAAGTACATGCAGAATACTGGAGAAAAATCATTCAAGCTTGCAGTCAGCGACCGGCGGGCCAGTCAGCTAAAAACTGGATGGATGAGGATGGAATCAGCGAACAAAGCTATTATCACTGGCAGAGACGGTTCCGGAAAGAAATGAAAGAAAATGCTTCTGTTCCTGCAGTAGTAGAAAAAACAGAATTGGGTTTCGTTGAAATTCCGTGTATTGCTCCGACAGAAATAAATATGCACATGGTTTCCAATAAACCAGTTGCAATAATCGTAAGCGCTTAATTTCTGGGTGACTTTTCACCAGATAGTTTGTAATTCATAATGATGAAAGTAAATAGATTTTTACTCTACTCCGCTGATAGGCGATAAAAATTCACTACATATGGAGGTTTCATTATGACTGGCAAACGTGCCCCGGGGCGTTCCTTAGATGGTAAGCACCCAGCTTCAGGGCGTACTCAATAAAAAATCTGGCACCCTATGCTAGGATGCCAGACATGTAAGCATTTTACTCTATTTTATTTACATGCTTTCTGAGCCAACTTGCTCCATGGAGCAAGTTGATCTAACTCATCATCTGACATTTCGTTGCTTGGACGATGCTCCAAAAGGAATGCCAGATACTTATGCGGATCAAGATCATCGGCCTTTGCCGTTTCTATCATGGAATAGATCTTCAGGTTGGCGTCTGCCCCGGCGGGAGTATCGCTGAAGAGCCAGTTCTTACGATTATGTTCTACAGAGCATAATCGTAAAAACTGGCAGATGATTGATACTATCAATGGAGCAAAAACATCTGCAATTATTTACAGCATTGCAGAAACCTGCAAATTCCAGCTCATCTGACCACGCATTCCGCTAAGAATTGATCAGCCTTTCCGGATGTAACTGAACGCGTTTCCGCTTCAGCTGATCAATGAGTTTTCAATGTGTTATAGTTCTTTCGTAGTCATCAAATGATTGCGAAAGGAGGCATAACTATGCAAGACTACAACACAGTTATCGGCTCCATCCAGATGCGCTTGAATGGATGCCAGACTAGGTCTGTTATGGACCGTTACAAGATTGGCTCAGGTACATTAAATCTGATTATGAGCCGATACCATGCCAACGGGTTCCCAATCGAGGAACTCCGATTGATGGCACCTAAGGAAGTTGAGGATCTTTTTTATCCGCAGAAAAATCTACAGAGGAAAGATATCCCACTTCCAGATTTCCAGTATTACTATGACAGGATCCATACACCAGGAAGCCGCATGAACATTTCGTTCTGCTGGCTGGATTATAAAGAAAAGAATCCTGATGGTTATGAGAAGTCACAGTTTTACGAATACTTTAACCGATTCATAGCAGAAAACTATGGTGGTCAAAAAGTATCAATGGCCGTAAACCGAATCCCTGGTGAGAAGATGTATATCGACTGGGTCGGCGATCAGCCGGAACTTTTAACAAACACGGAAACAGGCGAGATTAAAAAGGTCCATATTTTTGCGACCACGCTTGGAGTAAGCAGCCTGATCTATGCAGAAGCCTTTCCGAATGAGAAACTCCCGTGTTTTATAGATGGCTGTGCCCATGCTGTTTCGTTTTATGGTGCTGTTGCGAAATACTTTGTGCCCGATAACCTGCGAACTGCAGTAACCAAGCACACAAAAGATGAGCTTATCCTACAGTCTACATTTGCAGATCTGGAAGATTTCTATGAAACGATAGTTCTTCCGCCACCCGCCAGAAAGCCGAAAGGCAAGCCTACCGTTGAAAATCATGTACGTTATCTTGAAACACATCTGGTTGAGAAACTAAAAGAAAAGATATATGTGTCATTTGAAGACCTGAATGCTGATATCAAAAAAATAGTAGCGGTCCTCAATAAACGATCTTTTCAAGGAAAGGATTTCTCAAGACTGGATGCTTTCGAAAAGTATGACAGACCATGTATGAAACCACTGCCAGGCGGATGTTACACGCCTTGTGACTATAAAGCGGTCTTAAAAGTTCCCAACAACTACCACATATAATGTAAAGATTTACATTAGATGTGAAATGGAAAGTTAGGCAAAATGGAAAGTAATTGTTTATTATCACTTAAATTCCATCAAAAATGTTCCTATTAGCTTTACATTTTATCCTCTAAAATTAGAGTTGCAAAATCAACCTAATGAAGGAGGAACCGATGAATCAACAACCAACAATAACAGAATTAATAGAGACTGTATCTCAATCTCTGGAAGCTGATGGCATTACTGCAGAGTATATCCAACAGCTCTCTTACACGTGGAATGCTTTAAAAAGATATCTTTCCGAGCACGATCTTTTCTTTAGTAAGGAAAGTGGTACTATGTTTTTGGAAGAAATTTATGGCATACCTTCAACAAAAGGGTATGCTAATCTTCGACCAGTGGATAAACGTCGCAAACGGGCTATTTTTATCCTCATTAATTGTGCAGAAGGTATTAATTTATATCGAAAGAAAACCTATTGGCCATGTGATTTTGGAGAATCATATGTGAGCGTATTTTCTAATTTCCTAAATGAAAGAAAGTCTCATGACTTTGCTCTTTCTACGATAAATCGGGATATATACACACTGAATCACTTTTCGAAATACCTTCAGCTTTCCAAGATATCAGATATTTCAAGCATATCTCCGCGAATCGTACAGGGATTTATGAAATGGCTTGCAACCAGCAAACAATTGCCAACATTAAAAAGTGTCACGGCCACCATGCGGCAACTGTTGCGATATTTACACCGAGAAGGCATCCTTTCGGATGATTATTCTTCTGCTATTCTAACAGTTAGATGTAGAAAGATTGTTCCCTCTGTGTATGGAAAAACTGAAATAGAAGCTATGCTCAATTCTTTTAATAGAGCAAGCTCTGTCGGTATACGTAATTATGCTATGGTATTAATGGCAGTCAGATTGGGAATGCGCGCTTCCGATATATGTGGACTCGAATTCAAAAACATTCATTGGGCGAAAAATACAATTGAATTCGTAACACAGAAAACGGGTAAATCTACAGTACTTCCTTTGACAGCAGATGTAGGCAATGCTATCATCAAGTATCTCAAGGAAGTGCGGCCGAATGTAAAAGATGATTATGTTTTTCTAAGAATGCAGGCACCGTTTTGCAAACTTAATCCAGCGGCACTTCACTCTATTGTGACAAAAGCATTTAGGGATGCCGATATCATAGTCAATCCTGGCAGGAAACATGGTTCTCATGCATTACGTGCAAGTCTTGCAACTGCGATGTTGGAAAATGAAGTTCCGCTTCCTGTGATTTCTGAAACTCTGTCGCACTCCAATACGGATACAACTCAAATATATTTAAAAGTGGACATGCATCATCTTCGTAAGCTGGCTCTGGAAGTTCCTGATCTTACCGGAGTCTGGATGGGAGGTGTTCGCATATGAAAAGTATCGAGTATAACAGTATATTTTCAGAACTCATACAAGACTTTATTGATTACAAAAGAGCTGCCGGATACAAATACGATTCAGTCGGTTTCCGGTAAACGAGATGTGGGAAAGCAGGTGGTTGGATATTATATGCCAGACCGGCCGGATCTCATCACGGAAAACCGCCCAAGAAAGCCAGTGTTTGGT
>OLQW01000722.1_pt1 | contig 18015 bp, 10 predicted proteins | sample 1672901 | NCBI WGS metagenome assembly OLQW01 (sample SAMEA3136735, study PRJEB25190) | human gut metagenome | reverse complement strand
TTGTGTTGCCTTCTGCTGAAAAATATGCTACTAATGTTTTACTCATTATTATTCCTCCTCAAATTCATACTTACAATAATGTTATACACCTTTGAGTGGACTATAAGTCAATAGTTTTTTGAAAATTTTTATATACTTTTCATTATTGCAATAGCATCAAGAGAATTTATAGCACCATCGCCATTGTAATCAGCATTTTCAGCTGAAAAGTTATCTGAAGTTATTCCAGATATATTTTTCAATATAAGAACAGCATCTTTTCTATCTATCTTGCCGTCATTATTTACATCGCCCAACAGTGTATTTGAATAACCATTACTGTTCTTAAATACTGTATAATGTGCTGAGTTAAGAGTTGGCACATTGTCCTTTTCTCCCTTATCTATATTCTGATACCATTTAATATCACTTTGGTCACCATTAAGGAGATATGCCACCTCGCCACTTGCCAACTGTTCATCTGTAACTGATGTAGCTCTTGACGAAGACTTTCCACAGTTCTCGTTGTAATAGCAATTTGTTATTGTTCCATAATTATGTGTATCACTAACTATTGCATTGGAATAAGAGAATCCCTTTATTTTACCATTGTATAAACAATTAGATACTGTACCTCTTGTTCGACCGGCAACTCCACCACAGAAATACTGACCAACTATTGTAGCATTACTGTAGCAATTTTCTATATTGCCATCATTCCAATCATAAGCAACAAATGTGCCTGCATACATACAACTATTTCCTCCAAAATAACTATCAACTATAGAAAGATTTTTTATTGTACCATTATTCACTTGTCCAAAAAAGCCACAGATATTCCCTGTACTGTTAGTATACAACCCACTTATACTATAATCCGCTCCATCAAATATACCATTATAGCTATCACTTGAGCTTGAATACACTATTCCTATTGGTACCCAATTATACTTTGGTGTGCCCTGTACATTACCACTACTGTCTAACAAGTTTTCATTGGCAACTATATCTGCTGTAAGTTTAGCATTTATGTTTATATTGCCTGCATCTACATACCTTTGGAACCATATTAAATTACCGTAATTGGCTATTTCATAGTAATCATCTACAAGCTGTGGTTCTTCTACGCTGTAACTACATTCACTACAAACACCGTTTTCATATTTTTCGTGAGTACAAATTAAACCACATACACTACAAATGCCATCACTCCAGCTATGAACATTACAATAATTAGTATAAGTATTACCGTTATAAAAAACTATGTGATGATTTGTATCAAGAGTTGGCTCACTGTCCTTTTCACCTATATCTATATTCTGACGCCAAACATCAGAACTCTGATTTTCATTAAGGAGATATGTCACTTGTCCACTTGCCAATCCATTAGTTGCAACAGCTGTTGCAACTGTAGAATTAAGTCCACAGTCTCCTTTATAATAGCAATTATACACTCTAATACTGTTGTCTGTGCTATTCTTCTTAACTATAGGGTCAGCATAAATAGAGCTACCCAGTATACGGAATGTACCAGCATACAAACAATTTCTAATATTAGCTACACTGGTTTTTCCCACTATACCACCATAATAATCACTTGCATATATTATAGCATTACTGTAGCAATTTTCTAAATTAACAGCGTAGCCCTCTCCAACAAATGTACCTACATAATTAGATTTGTTAACTCCTCCAAAAAAACTATCTACTATAGCAAGGTTTTTAACTGTACCTCTACCCATTTTAGCAAACAATCCATAGTATCCAGCACCTTTAGTGTCATAAAAAAATAATCCTGTTATACTATGTCCGGCACCGTCAAGGGTACCGTTATAACTGTTAGCAGCAAATCTAAAATTTCTTCCTATAGGTGTCCAAACATTGCTTGGTGTTCCATTTAAACTTCCTTTATCATTAAGCAAATTTTCATTAGCCACTATATCCGCTGTAAGTCTGGCATTTATCTCTAAATTACCTGCGTCAATGTACTGTTGAAACCACACAAGGTCCTCATAGCTGTCTAGTTCATAGTAACCGTCTGATGCCTGTGGTGGCGTTGTTGCTGAAAAAGTATTTAAAGCAAAACCAACTGTTACTAATACAATTCCTACTAAAAAAGCCGTTAAAGTTTTTAATTTTCCCATATTTTTGCCTCCTTTATTTTTATAAATTTTTCATTATTGCAATGACATCAAGGGAATTTATAGCACCGTCCCCATTGTAGTCAGCATTTTCAGTTGAAAACTTATCTAATGCCATTCCAGAAATATTTTTCAATATAAGAACAGCATCTTTTCTATCTACCTTGCCGTCATCATTTACATCTCCTAACAATATGTTAGTGTAGCCATTATTTTTCTTATATACTGTGTAATGCTCTATGTTAAGTGTCGGTACATTGTCCTTTTCGCCCCTGTCTACATTCTGATACCAGTTAATAGCACTTTGGTCACTGTTAAGGAGATATGCCACTTCTCCACTTGATAACTGGTCATCTGTAACTGATGTGGCTCTTGATGAAGAAAGTCCACAGTTCTCATTGTAATAGCAATTTGTTATTGTTCCATAATTATATGTATCACTAGCTATTGCATTGGAGCTACCTTTTGCTGTTATTTTACCATTGTATAAACAGTTAGATATTGTACAATATGTTTCTCCAACAATACCACCACAGTAATACTCTCCAACTATTGTGGCATTGCTATAACAATTTTCTATATTACCACTACCATTACCAACAAATGAGCCTACATAGTAACAACTACTTTCTCCAAAATAACTGTCTACTATAGAGAGATTTTTTATTGTACACTTATACACTTGGCTAAAAAATCCCAAGCTCTCTCCTGTACCATTGGCATACAATCCACTTATGCTATATCCATCTCCATCAAATATGCCATTATAGCTATTTGATTCGTTTGAATACACCTTTCCTATTGGTATCCAATTATACTTTGGTGTACCCTGTACATTACCACTACTGTCTAACAGATTTTCATTAGCCACTATATTTGTTGTAAGTTTTGCATTTATATTTACATTGCCTGCGTCTACATACTGCTGAAACCATATTAAATTACCATAATTCCCTATTTCGTAGTAATCATCTACAAGTTGTGGTTCTTCTATGCTATTACATTCAACACAAATACCATTTTCGTATTTCTCGTGAATACAAACCTTATTACACACATTACATACGCCATTAGCATACATATGAATATGCTTATCTATATCATTTGTATATTGACTTTCCCCTTTATAGACTTTATAGTGTTCTGAATTAAGGGTTGGCAATTTATCCTTTTCCCCTTTATCTATATTCTGATACCAGTTAATAGCACTATAATCTCCATTAAGTAGGTATGCTACTTCGCCACTTGCCAACTGGTCATCTGTAACTGATGTGGCTCTACTTGACAAGCCACCACAATTTTCATTGTAGTAGCAATTTATATTTTCATCCATATAACATATTGCATTAGGAGAATCTTCTGTTGTTATTTTACCGTTAAATAAGCAATTAGATATTTCCCTATCTGTTACTCCCGCAATTCCACCACACATAGATCTTCCGGATACTGTTGCACTGCTGTAGCAATTTTCTATATCGCCATAGGTTATACCTGCAAAAGTAGAGGCATAATAACATCTATTGCTTTCAAAATAACTATCGACTATAGATAAATTTTTTATTGTGCCATTTAATCTTGCAAAAAGACCACAGTAATTTTGTGTATCATAGGTATATAACCCACTTATGCTGTAACCTGCTCCATCGAATATACCATTAAATTTATAGCTTCTTCCTATTGAAATCCAAGTATACTTAGGTGTGCCTTGTACATCACCATTACTGTCTAACAAATTTTCATTGGCAACTATATTTGCTGTAAGTCTAGCATTTATATTTACATTTCCTGCATCAATATACTGCTGTAACCACACTAAATTTCCGTAATTGCCTATTTCATAATATCCGTCTACAAGTTGTGGTTCTTCTATTTCGTTACAAACCACGCAAAATCCATTTATATATAAATGGGAATGTTTACTTTCATCATTTGTATATGTATTTCCACTCTTATATACTCTATAGTGTTCTGGATTAAGTACAGGCAAGTTATCCCTTTCACCCTTATCAATATTCTGATACCAATTTATAACACTTTGGTCGCCATTGAGTAGATGTGCTACCTCGCCACTTGCTATCTGGGCATCTGTAACAGCTGTTGACTGGGTATCATCAGCACCACAATTTTCGTTATAGTAATTGTTTTTTACAATAACTCCAACATGACCCTTATTAGTTATTGCATCAATATTTTTTGCAAAGAAACCTTTTATTTTACCATTGAAAAAACAATTTTCAATATATGCGTGGTTTCCATTTTCATACATACTGCCTCTAGCACCTGCTGCAATACCGGCACAATCATCTCCATATAGTGTGGCACTGCTATAGCAATTTTCTATACGCCCTTCGCAATAACCAACAAAACTACCTACAGACGAACAGTATTCTCCACCAAAAAAGCTATCAACTATATTAAGATTTTTTATTACAGATTTTTCCTTTGTAGCAGCAAAAAGACCACAATATTCCTCAAATTCATCTTCATAATATACACACAAACCACTTATAGTATGACCTGCTCCGTCAAGAGTACCATTAAAAAGTTGATTTCTTGTGGCTATTTTATCTCTGCCTATAGGCTTCCAGTTTGGAACATCGTATCTATTAAGGTTGCCATTACTATCTAACACATACATATAATGGTATATATCTGCTGTAAGTCTGGCATTTATTTCTAAATTACCTGCGTCTACATACTGCTGAAACCACACAAGGTCCTCATAACTGTCCAGTTCATAATAACCGTCTTCTGCCTGTGGCGGTGCTTCGTAGTCAGTTGCAAAAGCTGATACCCCCAAACAAGCAAAAATACAAAACAAACTAAAAATTAACCCAAATATAGCCCTAGTCCTTTTCATAGTAATCCCTCCATTTATTGCCATAATATATCTATCTCCTATATATATTTTACCATATTGTGGAAATATAATATAGCTTTTAATGTAAAACAAATTGTAAAATTTTTTAGGATATTTTTAGAAAACAAGAGGAATTTTAGCCCTTTAAGGCAATTTTTAGACAAAAAAATACTACATTACACAATTACGGGTAATGCAGTATTTTAGGTAATACAGTATATTACATAAGATTTTCAGGATTTAAACATTCTAATTCTTTAATTACAAATCTACCGTCTTTACGAATAAGCACATCGTCAAAGTAGATTTCGCCGCCACCATATTCTGGTGTCATTATTAATACTAAGTCCCAATGAATAGCACTTCTGTTGCCGTTGTCGGCATCATCATAGGCATTACCAGGAGTAAAGTGGATACTACCACTTATCTTTTCATCAAAAAGAATGTTCTTCATAGGCTTTGTTACAAATGGATTTACACCAATGGCAAATTCGCCTACATATCTAGCACCGTCATCAGTATCAAAAACTTCGTTTACTTTCTTATTGTCATTTGCTGTAGCATTTACAATCTTGCCGTCTTTAAATTCAAGACTAACATGTTCAAAAGTAAAACCGTCATACTCTGAAGGTGTGTTGTAAGTAATTTTACCATTAATAGAATTTCTAACAGGTGCAGTATAAACTTCGCCATCAGGAATATTCATTTCGCCAGCACACTTAATAGCTGGAATATCCTTAATGCTAAATGAAATATCAGTATCCTTAGCTACAAGTCTTACTTTGTCTGTCTTATTCATAAGTTCTACAAGGTTGTCCATAGCCTTACTCATTTTGCTGTAGTCAAGGTTACAAACCTTGAAATAGAAATCCTCAAAGGCATCAAGACTTGAACCAAATGCCTGTGCTAAAGAGTTGTTAGGGTATCTTAAAACAACCCACTTTTTCTTTAAGCGTACATCCATATGTACTGGATTTGAATAATACTTTGAAAATACAGCAAGTTTGTCGCTAGGAACATCAGCCATTTCTGAAGTATTGTCATTACAACCTATACCAATGTAGGCGTCCATCATATCCATTCTCTTAGCATCAATTTCAGCAAGAGGTTCATACTGTTCCTTGCTTGCACCCATTAAAAGCTCTCTTTCAATAACATTGGAATGAATATCTACATAAGGGTAGCCACCAACAGCATAAACTTCTCTTATAATAGCCTTTACAAGAGGGAAAGCAGAAGTACCATTACAACCAATAAGCACTTTTTCGCCCTTTTGTACTCTACAACTATAGTTTACTAAATTTTTTGCTAAAACTTCAAATCTTGAATCCATTTCAACATCTCCTAATTATAAAAATTAATCAAAATACTTGTAAATCTTAGCCTTGTAAAGTGCAAAGCCAAGAACGAAGAAAATAATAAGGCTTGCAACAGCCTGCATAGCATTAGATGGAACAGAACCAATAGAAGCAGAAACGCCCTCAAGAACTGAGCCACCAAGGAAATAGCCTACAACCATAATAACCATAGCTACTACAGATGCAAGAATTGTGTATACATTAACAAAGTTTTTGTTTACACTATACTTATGAGCAATCATACCGGCAACAAGACCTTCAATACCCTTAATAATAAATGTAGCTATTGCCCACTGTGGATAACCACTTAATAAGTCTGCAAGACCAGAGCCTAAACCACCAGCTACAAAACCAACCTGAGGACCGAAGAAAATAGCTGAAATAAGAACGATAGAATCGCCAATATTTACATAGCCCTGAGTTGCTGGAATTGGAATTTGGATAATCATAGTTGCAACACAAGTTAAAGCAACTAATAAACCCATAGCACATAATTTTTTCGTTGACATAATACAACCTCCATTTTTTGTAATTTTCTATAGCATTATACTACAAAATAATGGGAGTGTCAAAAAAGTAAACTATAGACTTTTCTCATCTTTTGTTGTTTTTTAATTGTCAGTATTTTCAATATTTTTTTGACTGCTATAATTAATAAAAACATCGTCTAATGCTCCAGTATGCTTAAAAGAAATTAACTCAAAAACAATTGGCAGCTAGAATAGGTTTAGCTATTAGTGCTGTATCTTCCTATGAGTCTGGTAGCCGTTATCCATCTTTTGAAACATTGATTAAATTAGCTAGAATTTTTATGTTTCTACAGACTACCTTTTAGGGCTAACAGAAAAGAGAAGTATTGATGTTACAGGACTTACTGATGAAGAAATTGAATTAATTTCACAGTTAGTAGATAAATTGAGGAAATAAAATATTTTATAAGTTAACAAATGGTTTAAGAAGATGACCGGTTATTTAGTCAATACATTAATAGGGTACTTAGAAAACATATCATATACAGAATAAAAACAACATAAATGATAAAAGTAATTAAGGCTGTCGAAAGGACAGCCTTTTTTAGTATTAACAGATTTTCATAATATCTATTAAATTTTCTACATATGATATATGGGTGATAATATGATTATTATTGGATTTATTGCAATAGCTATAATATTGATATTGAGCATAGTGATATTTGTAAAAGACCGTAAAAATGACAAATGCGAGTGCAAAGGCTGTAACCTCTGTACTCGCAAATGTCAACAAACAAAACACAAACAATAAAAAAAGAAGTCTTTATATTATATCCAAAAGAAATATAAAAAAAGATGCCCAGAGACGGAATCGAACCGCCGACACGAGGATTTTCAGTCCTCTGCTCTACCGACTGAGCTATCTGGGCATATTGTCATAAGCAACAACAGTAGAAATTATACTGTAAAACTCATATATTGTCAAGAGTTTTTTAATAATTTTTTTAATTAAACCCCTTTTATTTGTGTCAATTTCAATGTATAATAGTTGAGAAAATATTGTTTTATATTACTTTATCAACTAGAACATTACCTAAAATAAACAGCGAAGCGAGAGGACAAAATTATGGCAGACAAAATAATGCTTGTAGACGGCAACAGTTTAATAAACAGAGGATTTTATGCTATGCCTCTTTTAACAAACAAAGACGGGGAATACACAAACGGTGTATTCGGATTTTTAAACATATTTTTCAGACTTTTTGACGAAATTCAGCCTGAATACTGTGCTGTATGCTTTGATGTACATCAGCCTACATTCAGACACAAAATGTTTGGCGAATACAAGGGTACTAGAAAAGGTATGCCAGAAGAATTAAGACCTCAAATGCCTTTACTCAAAAAAGTATTACAAGCTATGAACATTACTACCTGCGAATTAGGTGGTTACGAAGCTGACGACCTTTTAGGCACACTTGCTACAAGAGCCGATGCCATAGGACTTGCCCCTATTATTGTTAGTGGAGATAGAGATTTATTACAGATTGCATCTGATACAATTACTATTAAAATTCCTAAAACTAAGGGTGGTTCAACAACTATTGAAAGCTACAACACAGCTGATGTAATGTCAGCCTACGGTGTTACTCCAAAGGAATTTATTGAAGTAAAAGCACTTATGGGAGATACAAGCGATAATGTCCCTGGTGTACCATCTATAGGCGAAAAAACAGCCTCTAAAATTATACAACAGTACAAAACTGTTGAAAATGCCATTGAAAACGCCAGCGAAGTAAAGCCTAAAAGAGCTAGTGAAAACCTTGTAACATACAAGGAACAAGCATTATTGAGCAAAACTCTTGTCACTATTAAAACTGATGTACCTTACGAAGTTGCCATTGATGAATTAAAGGTACACGATATGTACAACGAGAATGCCTATGGCCTTTTTAAACAGTACGAATTTAAGACTATGTTAAAGAGATTTGATACTACAGCCGTTGCACAGCAAAATTCCGGAGATTTTAAACTTGTAACAACTGTACCAGAGGCAGAAGATGTTTTAACAAACCTTAATCCTTTTGAACCATGTGCATTTAAGCTGTTTATTGAAAACGGTAGTATAACAGCCTTTAGTGTAACAGACACACCTCAAAAAGCCTATGTTATTAAATTGCCTAACATTGAGGCAGTTATTAAGTCATTTTTAGAGTCTGACAGCCCTAAAATAACTCACGATGTTAAAGAAATAGTTGTATATCTTAAAAAATTCGGTATTGAAGTTAAGGGTATTACTTTTGATTCTATGCTTGCCGGCTATATATTAAACTCTAGCAGAGATAACTATGATTACTGTGAAATAGGCGAGGACTTTTTAGGCGAAAGCTATCCTACTGATGAAGAAATTTTAGGCAAAGGTAAAAGCCGAAAAGCTATTGCCGATTTAGACGCTGAACAGTTAACTCAATTCTGTGGTCAATACAGCGATATACTTTTAAGAGCATACAAGCCTATGTGCCAACAACTTGAAGAAAACGGACAAAAAGAATTGTACTACAACATTGAACTTCCTTTAGCCTATGTACTTGCCGATATGGAAGATGCAGGTATGGCTGTAAACAGAGAGGCTCTTACAGAATACAAAGAAAAACTTGAAAAGAAGTTAGATACTCTTACAAAGGATATTTACTGGCTTGCCGGAGAAGAATTTAATATAAATTCCCCAAAGCAGTTAAGTCACATTTTATTTGAAAAACTTGGCTTAAAGGGTGGTAAAAAAACTAAAACTGGTTGGTCTACTTCTGCCGATATTTTAGAAAAATTAAAAGACGAAGACGAAATAGTAAGAAAAGTTTTGGAATACAGAACATACAGCAAGTTAAAATCAACTTATGCTGACGGTCTTTTGGCTGTAATATCTGATGACGGAAAAATACATTCTACATTTAACCAAACAATTACTACAACAGGTAGAATAAGCTCAACTGAGCCTAATTTACAGAATATTCCTGTTAAAATTGAATTAGGTAGAGAGCTTAGAAAAGTATTTATACCTCAAAAAGATTGTGTATATGTTGATGCCGATTACTCACAGATTGAATTGAGAGTAATGGCAGCTATGTCAGGCGATGAAGTTCTTATAAATGCCTTTAAAGAAAACCAAGATATCCACAGACTTACAGCATCTCAAGTATTTGGTGTGCCATTTGATGATGTAACACCTTTACAGAGAAGTAATGCAAAGGCGGTAAACTTCGGTATTATATACGGTATCGGTTCTTACAGCCTTAGTCAGGACATAGGTATCACTAAAAAAGAGGCTGACAAATACATTGCTGGCTATTTTGCTAAATATCCAAAAGTAAAAGAATTTGTGGATAATTGTGTAGAAACCGCTAGAGAAACTGGCTATGCTACAACAATATTTAATAGAAGAAGATATATTCCAGAAATTACAGCAAACAACTTTATGCAACGCTCTTTTGGCGAAAGAGTTGCAATGAATATGCCTGTTCAAGGTTCTGCTGCCGACATCATTAAAATAGCTATGGTCAAGGTATGGGAAAGATTAAAAGCCTTAGGTCTTAAATCTCGTCTTGTACTTCAGGTACACGATGAACTTTTAATTGAAACATACAAAGACGAGCAGGAACAGGTTGAACGACTTTTACAGGAAGAAATGGAAAATGCCGTTAAGTTAAGTGTTCCACTTATTGCTGAGGTGCATAGTGGCAACAACTGGTACGAGGTAAAGTAAAATGACAGTTATTGGATTGACAGGAAATAGTGGTACTGGCAAAAGTTCTGTAGCCAAAGTTATGGAAAAGTACGGTGCTTTAATACTGGATTGCGACAAAATTGCTCACGAAAATATGGCTGTAGGTGGTTGTGCCTATGATGAAATAGTTTCAGCCTTTGGAAAAGATATATTAAATAGTGATAAAACTATAAATCGCAAGGCTCTTGGCAATATAGTATTTAATGACAGTCAAAAGTTAAGTATTTTGAACCAAATTACTCACAGCAAAATTGCTCAAAGAGTAAAAGACGAAATTGCAAAGGCTAGTTGCAAATGTGTCGTAATTGATGCCCCACTTTTAATAGAAGCCGGTCTTGATGCTATTGCTGACAAAGTATGGGTTGTTACAGCCGATACAGAAGTCCGAATTGAAAGAATAATGAACAGAGATGGCATAAGCCGTCAAGAGGTATTAAGTCGCTTTAGCAAGCAAACTCCGGCGGAAGTATTGGAGAAAAAGGCTGATTTAATAATTGACCACAGCCAAAACGATTTTGAAAAATTAGAAAAGGAAATTTATAATTATATGAAAAAAGAGGGATTACTGAATGTTTAAATTTATACGCTGGTTAATAGGCTTTTGCATATTTATAGCAATTTGCCTTTTTGCACTTTATTGCACCATTTGTATTGTATTCCCCATTAAATATATTGACACTATAGAAAAGTACAGTCAAAAATATGATTTAGACCCGGCTTTTGTCTGTGCCATTATAAAAACTGAAAGCAACTTTAAACCAGAGGTTACTTCTCACAAAGGTGCTATGGGATTAATGCAACTTATGCCGGCAACTGTGGATTGGGCTGTTGAAAAAATACCTATTGAAGATTTCAGCTACGATACTATTCAAGAACCTGAAACAAATATTCAAATAGGTTGCTGGGTTCTCAATTTCTTAGGCAACCAATTCGGAGAAAATGACGAACTTATTGCTGCTGCCTATAATGCCGGAAGTGGCACTGTTTCTAAATGGTTGGGAGATACAAAGTATAGTCGTGACGGTGAATATCTCCACTATATTCCCTATGGAGAAACAGCGAATTATGTAAAAAAAGTGAAAGCCTATGAGAAAATCTATTCTTTTATGTTGGGGGTTGGTTGGTTTGCTTAAATGGATTAAAATTATTATGTGTGCTTTACTTATTCTTGCGTTGGCGGGTTGCCAGAGAACGCAAACTGATGAAGTGGTTACGGAAAACGACCAAGCCTTACAAGGCCCCACAGCAGTAACAACTAAAAGCGATACTTTAAGACTTTCAATGGGTAAGCCTGAAACTCTTAACCCTTTGGAAAATACAGATGTTTCTGTTGATAAAGTATTAAGACTTTTATTTGAACCATTATTTGTACAAAATCAAAATAACGAAATTCAGCCTAATTTAGCTGAAAGCTATAGTGTTGAAAACAATGGCAACACAGTAAATATAAAACTTCGTTCGGGTTTAAAATGGGACGACGGAAACCCTATTACCGCCGAAGATATTGTATATTCTGTAAAATTTTTGCAGAAAGCCGGAGATAATGTAATCTACAAAAATAGTGTTAAAAATGTAAAAAGCTGTTATGCTAAGGACAATCTTACAGCTACTATTACCTATTCACAGCCTGTAGGTGCTGTTGTTTACAGTCTTTGTTTTCCTATTGTTTCTGAGCATTACTACGGTTCAGGTACTGGAAGTAGTATGAAACCTGTTGGAAACGGACTTTACAAGTTTAGCAATTATACCCTTGTAAAGGAAATGAACTTAGTTGCATCTAAAAACTTTAATACTTCTCCACTTATTCCAAAGGTAAATGTTATTATTTCCGATGATGAAGAAACATCATTAAAGGCTCTTGAGCATAATGTTATAGACGCTTTAACCGTAGATACTTCTAGTCTTGGCAAGTTATCTTCTGATATGGCAGCAAATGCAGCAGTTTATTCTACAAACAAGTTTGAATTTTTAGGTCTTAACTTAAAGAAAAACATATTTGCTGACATAAATGCTCGTCAGGCTTTAGCACACTTATTGCCTACAAGCGAAATAGTAAACAATGTATATATTAACAGAGCTGTAAAAAGCATTACTCCAATTAACCCATCTAACAGTTGCGTATCTGGTATAGGTGTAGACTCCTATGACTACAACGAAACTACTGCAAACACCTTAATTCTTGCCTGTGGGTTGACAAAGTCTGATTTTGCATTTACTATACTTGTAAACGACGATAATGTAGAAAGAAAGAAAACTGCCGATATTATAAGCAAAAAGTTAAATGCCAACGGTCTTAATACAAAAGTAGAGGTTGTACCTTTTGAAACCTATGCCCAAAGAATAGCCGACGGCGAATATGACGCATTTATTGGTGGTGTTGAGTTAAGTGGAAATATGGACTTAACTTCTCTTTTAATGAGCAGTTCAACACCTGAAAACAATGGTGCAAACTATTTTGGCTATGCTGATGCAAATATGGACAGGCTAATTGGTATTGCATCAAGTTCTGCTGATATTGACAGTTACAAAACAGCTATAAACGAATTAAATAAATATTGCTCATCACAGCTCCCTCTTTTAGGTATATGCTTTAGAAGTGAAGCCCTTGTAACAAACAATGTGACAGGGCTTAAAACTCCATCAGACGGAAATGTTTACGGCAATATGTACCAATGGACTATGAAATAATTTAAGAGGTGAAGAACCCTATGATGAAACGCTGCTTTCTGACAGGAGAATATGTATTTTACGCAACAGACAGAGCAAAACGCCCTCATAGCTTTAAAAAGCAAAGCGTTAAAACTGTTCCAGAGCAATACTGTCCTTTCTGTCTTAGAAATGAATATATGACACCAGGCGTAATATATGCCACAGAGGATAATTCCATAAGAATTGTACCAAACAAATATCCCTTTATAGATGCAGATAACGAATTTTTTGGCGTTCACGATGTTCTTATTGACACAGCAGACCACAATGAACCTATGTCCCATTTTAGTGACAATCATATGTTTAAACTTATGGAAACAATGCAGATGAGATACCGTCAATTAGAGGAAGACCCTAGAAGTAAATATGTTCAGATATTTAAAAATCAAGGGAAAGATGCTGGTGCAAGTCAATCTCATTCCCATTGGCAAATTACTTCTCTTTGCGTTGTTCCATTAAAAATGGAGCATATGTTGGGAGTTTTAAAGAACTACTACGAGTGCCAAAACAGAAAATGTTATTTTTGCAATTTGGATTTTGGCAATAGAATTGTTGAAGAAAATGACGATTTTATATGCTATATTCCAGCTGACGGCAAATTTGCATACGGAATGGATATATTACCTAAAAAACATATAAGCTCATTATCAGAATTTACTGAAAGTGAGCTTGCCAATTTTGGTATAATATTGAGAAACGCTGTTAAAAGGCTTGTAACTCTCCTAGAGGGCATAAGCTACAATGTCTGTCTTTACTCTGCACCGTCTAGTGGAGAACACAATAAATATTTCCACTTCTATGCCCAAATTATACCTAGAATAGGATATATGGCAGGCTTTGAATTTAGTACAGGTTGCTACATAAATAGCGTTTTACCTGAAGATAGTGCAGAGAAATTGAGAAACATCAATATAGGTTAATATTACAAAAAGGGGATATGAAAAATGGATAAGATAAAGTTAGGTGTATTAGTTGGTGGTACATCAATAGAAAGAGAAGTTTCCAAGAAATCTTGCGAAAACCTCTTAGCCAATTTAGATGAGAATAAGTACGATATTACTGTTTATCATTTACCAGCAGACGGTAATACTGAATGGGCGAAAAACATTATTTCTAATCCACCACAAATTGTACTTAGTGCCTTACATGGTGGAAACGGAGAAAACGGTTCTATACAGGGCTTCCTCCATTGTTTAAACATTCCTTACATAGGCAGTAAAGTCCTTTCAAGTGCCATTTGTATGAACAAGGCCATGGCAAAAACTGTTATGAAAGCAAACCACATTCAAATTCCTGACCATGTTTTTGTTATGAGAGGAGTGGACTTTTCTCAGTATGAAGAAAGCATCAAATTAATGGGATTTCCTCTCATTGTAAAGCCTAACAGAGGTGGCTCAAGTATTGGTGTTATTGTTGCCAGAAATATGGAGGACATTCACTACGGCATTAAAAACATTATGGAAAACTATGACGATGATGTTTTAATAGAAAAATTTATTGACGGCAAGGAAATTAACTGCTGTGTACTTCAAGGAGAAAACGGTCCAGAGGCTATGGCTGTATTAGATGTTAAGAAAGCCGGCAGTGTATTTGTGTACGATGACAAATACCATATTGACGAATATTCTTCTGACATTACAAGTCTTCCAGACTTTATGCAGGATATGATTAAGTCTATTGCTGTCAAAACATTTAATGTTCTTCAATGCAAAGGTTATGCCTGTGTAGATATGATAGTTCAGGAAGAACAGATATATGTAATAGAAGTAAATACCCTCCCTGGTCTTACTTCTCACAGCCTTATTCCTAAGGCAACTAAAAACCTTGATTTTTCATTTGGGGAATTTTTAGACAAACTTATAAACTTTGAACTTAAAAAATAATTTGTGGTTTGCAAGCAAGCCATCGGATTTATCTTTAAAGCCTAGAAAATAGCAATATTTCTAGGCTTTATTTTAAAACTTAATTTTATTATATTCTATTAATAAAATGTTATGTCAATAGATAAATAATTCTTTTTTTGTTCACAATTTTTGTATATTATTTTCAAATTATCCTAATTGACTTTTTTATCGAATAATGTTAAATTAAATATGCAGAAAAAAGCAATAGAATATTTGGCAAACTTATCGAAAGGTAAGGACGCAAAGCTATGGGGTCTAAGGCTAATAGCTATGACAGCCCGGTTGCGATTATATGTTTATATTTTAATTTTTATATTTTAACTTTTATGATAATTACTATCTTCACATATATATTCGCGTCATATTGGCTTTATTTTTTTGACGCTTTTTTTGTGCTATTAATACCACTAAGAATTCGTTTTTCGAATTTTTAGAATCCGTTTGAAAATCCCCTATGTTATAATGTTATCCCCCCAATTTAATGTTATATAATTTTTCAAACGGTATAGAAAGTGCTATTTTTCCTAGATATGCACTTAATAATCTGTATTGATTCCCGCTTTACAGATTACAATTAGGTATACGGCCATTCAGAAAGTATACCTATTATCCCCCAAAACTCACAGATTCCCCCGAATTTTCTGTGAGTTTTATTTTTTTACAATTTTTCCCAAACATCAATTTTAATGATATTGTAATATAATATTTTCCTTTTTTTGATATAATGTAATGTGCTAATGTACATATAATTTAAACGATTAATATTCTATAAATTCCAATTATTCTTTAATTTCCAAGCCAAAGTATAGATATTAGACAAAATTTTCGATTATACTATATATAGGCTCATTTTTTGGAATATGGTTAATTTCACAAGGAGCAAAAATAATGTTAAAAAAAGTAAAAATTTGTTTAGCAGTATTGGCAATATCTACTCTTGCCTCTATTGCCGTAAATGCAGCAACGGTCAAAAATCCTGACCCTAAAAAAGTGACAAAAATCACTACAACAACTACTGAAGAAACTACTGAAACTACAACTGAAGAAACTACTGAAGAAGTTACAGACGAAGAAACTGAAACTACTACTAAGGAAAAATCAGAAGGCACTACTTCAAGCAATATTGAAGGCTCTGGTCAGCTTACTACAATAGCATTAGATGAGTTTTCAGAAAATCCTACAGATGCACAGGGTCAGCCTCTTACTGGCAAAGACCTTGCAGCTTACAAAGTAGTTGCAAAAACTTATAAGGACAAGTGGACAGCAAAAACAAGTCCTCTTATTAGCGAAACTACTCTCCACAGCGACGCTGATTATACAGAAAAAGCTAAAACTTTTACATTTGATAATGGGGACAAATTTACAATAAAGAGATTTAACTTTAGCACAAACAACAATGCTAGATTAGAAGATAGTATTACTATTGAGGGTAATACTATGCAGATTAGATATGTATCTCCAGAAACTAATGAATGGTATATGTCTGAAAACCTTGTAAATACAGCTAAGCAAACAATGTTTATAGACACAGACAAGGGTTCTTACATTTTCAGCGTACCAGCTGTTTACACAAATAGCTTTGAAAACAACACTTTGGAAATGCGTCCAGAGTTAGAACAGAAAATTGAAATTGAAAAAGGCGACGGAACTTACACTCTTAAATGGTCATTCCCTCGTAACACAGAAACAATAGGTGAAATTTGGATGCTTCAGTCAGCAAACAAGCTTGCAGATTGGTCAAACATTAACCATTTCAACACTTTAAAGCAGGATTTAGGTGTTAACAGACGATTCTCTTGGGACGGTTATTATTTCCCTACACCTAGTAATTACACACCATATTCTCCTACAATGCTTTACAGACAGCCATCTGACTATAGTGGTGCATCATTTACAAAATATGGTTCTTTCCCTGCTCCTTTTGAGTTAGGCTATGTATTTACTTATACTTGTATGGAAAACCAAAATACTGACGGCTATTGGCCAACAGGTCCTAAGTCTGGTTGGTTAGCTACTGACTTTAATATTGCTGCCGGTTTCTACGACACAAGATTTAATACTGACTTTGGTTGCAACCTTATAGATGCTTACAAGAGATACAACAATACTCAGTTCTTAATGGCTGCTTGCAAGTATGCTGAATTTTTCCTTGAACACGCAGAAAAGAACAGCTATGTAACTACAAATGGCGGTCTTTTAGTTGAAGATTATGGCTACAAGTTTGAACATACTAAAACTCATGTTTCCCTTAATCATCAGCTTGCTGAAATGAACTACCTTTACAAACTTTACAACATAACAAAAGAAGAACGCTACAAAGAAATGGCTGACAGAATGTTAAAGGGTGTTGAAGACACTAAGGACCAATGGGTTCTTGCCAACAACAACCTTAACTATGCCCTTTACTACCTTGCAAATACAAACACAATGGTAGATTATCCTTATTTAACTTACAACGACTTAAAGGAAGCACAGGAACTTTATATGCAATCTCATAACAAGGCTAAAAATGAAACTTTACAGTACCTTATGGATTGTAAAATGGAATGGATGCTTGCTAATGGCGTAACTGGTTACAATAAATAATATTTGCTTGTCAAGCCATCGGATTTATCTTTCCAATTCACTGTCAGAACAAATTAACTGCGTTAATTTGTGGCTTGGCAAGCAAGCCATCGGATTTATCTTTCCGATTCATTGGTCAGAACTTTCAACTTTGTTGAAAGCCACACTTCGTGTGTCCGATTTATCTTTTCGGTTCATTGGTCAGAACTTTCAACTTTGTTGAAAGCCACACTTCGTGTGTCCGATTT
>OLQW01000717.1_pt1 | contig 18060 bp, 20 predicted proteins | sample 1672901 | NCBI WGS metagenome assembly OLQW01 (sample SAMEA3136735, study PRJEB25190) | human gut metagenome | reverse complement strand
TAAGAAATCAAGGAAGAATGTGTCGTTGATATCAGATACATGCGGCTGTAGGGAGTTATTCCTTTACAGCCGTATTGATGTGGTATCAGCAGACATATCAGGTAACAAACTATGTATTACAGAAAAGAGTATTTGAAAAGGGCGCATCGGGAGATTGATACGATCTTCCGGGTGCTGTTCCCGGAACATGGGATGGCAGTAAGGGAAGAGCAGATCCTGTTATGCCATGAAATGTTGGATAACTTGCTGGGAAGAAACATAGCACTGTGTGACGCAGGTGTCGGCATCGGGAAAACCTATGCCTATCTGGTGGCTTGTGTTCTGATGAGAAAGTATTCTCTTCTTGCAGACGGATATTCTCCATACGAACAGCGTCCAGTTGTGATCTCTACTTCCAGCATTGCACTCCAGAAAGCAATTCTTACGGAATATATCCCTTTTCTCTCCCGGATTCTTCAGGAGAATGGGACAATTCAGGCGCCGCTCAAAGCAGTTATCCGCAAAGGGAAAGAGCATTTTGTCTGCGATGAGAGATTAGCGCAACGAATCGTTGCAATCAAAGAGAAAAATAAAAATGCATTGCAGAAAGAAGCGCTGCTGTCTCTGAGAGAACACTACGATATGGATGAAGTGTCCGGATTAAGTGGATTTGACAGAAGGATGGTAAGCGTACCCAAGTTCTGTTCAAAGGAATGCCCGAAAAAAGGTTCCTGCCGGTATCAGCAGTATCTGGAACATTCCAGAGATGATGAAATGTTCATCCAGATCTGCAATCATAATTATCTGCTGGCAGATGGCTATCACAGACTGCAGGATTACCGCCCGTTACTAAAAGACTACCGGGCATTGATCGTAGATGAAGCACACAAACTGCCGGATGCGGCAAAGCAGATGTTCGGGAAGAGCCTGTGTTATGATGATATCCAGGAGATCTGCTTTTATCTTGGAAAAGAATATCAGGGACCGGAGATAAGAAAACTGTCCGGGACAATCCGGATGGTGCTGGATGTGATAGGAGAAAACCACAGAACCAGATACGGGTTAAAAGAAGAATTTCACATGACAGAAGAGTGTGCCATGTATTTATATGAAGGGATACAGACCATGAATAAGATCATAGAAAAATTAGAAAAGAAGATTCCGAAGTGGATCAGAAACAAACTGGAAGAAACCAGAAGTGTGCTGGAATGCTTTTTCCATCAGGATCAGAAGTATGTGCTACATTTGAAACAGGATCAGGAACATCGGATCATATTGTGTGCCTCCAGCAGACGGATTCCGCAGTATCTTGACCAGATGTTGTGGAGCAGAGGAATGGGAGCAATCCTGACAAGCGGAACATTAAAAACCGGACAGGGATTTGCCCATATCCGGAAGATGATAGGATTACAGAAAGTGCAGAGGGTACGTGAATATGTGGCAGACTCTCCATTTGAATATCAGAGGAACTGTCTGTTATATCTGCCAAAAGATCTGAAAAGATGCAGAAGAGGAAGTCAGGAAGAAACAGAGATGATAGCTGATCATATCCATTCGTTGATCTGTTCAACTTACGGACATACATTGGTGCTGTTCACATCCTATCACCTGATGGGAAATGTATATCAGATGTTGCGGGATGAGATCCCTTTCCCGATGATCGAGGTGTGGAGACATTCCCCGGAAGAAATCACAAGATTTAAACAGACAGACAATGCGGTCCTTTTCGCAGCCGGATCCTGCTGGGAAGGAGTAGACTTTCCCGGAGATATGGTATCTTCGTTAATTATTGTAAAGTTGCCGTTCGCTGTTCCAGATCCCATTAGTGAGGCTCAGAAGAAAGAATATGATTGTCTGAAAGACTACATTCAGGCAGTGGTCGTTCCGGATATGCAGAAAAAACTAAGACAGGGATTCGGACGTGCGCTCCGCACAGAGACAGACACTTGTGTCGTGTCCATTCTAGATGAGCGTGCAGGAGAAGAAGGAAGATACCATGAGGAAGTGATGTGCGCACTTCCGAAGTGTAAGATGACAAAAGACATCAAAGATGTCCAGCGTTTTATCAGAAACCGCAAAGGTGTGGAATATTACCTATAAATGCTCGTGGATCTGCTACAATCACAGCAAATTTACGGCGAAATGTTTGGTGGTATTTCTTGGGCGTTTTCGGTGGAATTGGTGGTATTGATGAATAGCTATTTGGACATGAAGTGGGTATACTGTGTATAGCGTTAGAGATTTAGAAGGAAGGTACTAATATGGCAAAATATATCGTAGAAATGCAGATGGATAAACAAGAAAAATTTTATTTTATTCGAGAAAACGAAAGCGGAGATATTGTATATTTACCTTCTAAATATCTAATGCATAAGAAAAGGTCAAAGATATCACCGAATACCATACGAAGAAGTGCCTTTGCATTATCTTATTATTTGAATTTTCTGGATGAAAAGCAACTTTGTTTGGATGATATTTATCAAATGAAATATATTGAACAGCATGAACATTTTACAGATTTCCTGATTTGGTTAAAAGCTGGTATGCATAGCAGGGAAGATTATTTAAAACTTCCTAATAATGAGACATGCAATGCATATTTAAAAGAAGTATTCAGATTTTATACCTTTATGGAGCAGGAAAACAAGCATTCGGAAAGCTTGAAGGTATTATCAGATACGCAAATGATTGTGCGAAATTCCATCGGTATCAGAAAAGTATTGAATAGGAAGAGTTTTCGAGGATATTTAAAAGAAAAAGGACATCAAGGAAAAACCATTGAGCAGGACAAGATTGTAGTGTTGTTGCAAGAATGTGCAAACAGCCGCGATCAGGTTCTGCTTTTATTATTAGCAGAAACAGGCTTTAGAATAGGGGAACTCTTAGGTGTACGATACGCAGAGGATATAGACTATGAGAAACATATAATATATGTCAACTTTCGAGATGATAATGAGAATGGGGCAAGAGCTAAAAACGCAGAACTTCGAAGAGCCAAAATCAGCGACGCAACATTTGATATTTTAATGTTTTATATTGAAGACTATAAGGAACTGATTATAGGACAGGAATATTTATTTATTAATGTCTCAGGTGATTACGTTGGAAAGCCTTTTAAGGGAAGTGGAGTATATGCCATGTTACGCAGATTGGAGAGAAAGACGGGAATTAAAGCATCTCCACATATGCTCCGGCATTATTTTGCAAATGCAAGACGAAAAGATGGATGGAAATTAGAAATGATTAGTCAAGCACTCGGGCATCGGAATATCGAAACGACTATGAAATATCTGAATATAACAGAGGATGAACTAATAGAAGTCAGTGATGCTTTTTATAACAGGCATCAAGCAATGTATGGTGTTCAGAATTTGTTATAAAAAAGAGGAGGCGATCAAGTGTCTGCAATTCGATTGCTACAAGCAGAACGCAAGGAAGAGATACAGCATCTTCACAGGCAGTTTATGTCAGGCGGAATATTGCAGAGAGAATTATGGGAAGAAGCAGAGAAATTCCTTATCCAAAGAGAAATCTATGATGTGATTTTAGCAGAAGAACAAGATTTGCGGGAATACAAACAAACTTTGTTGGATAGTGGGAATTATACGAAAAAGCAGGTGAAAGAGCAGTCATCCGCATTACGGAAGATACAGAAGTATTGGATAGAAACAGAATATGGAGAGCTACTCTTAGAAATCCGAGAAAGCCAAGTGTCAGATGAGGCATTGAAGGGAAACATCAAACGGTTTCTAATCCGGCAGGGAATACATCATATCAAAGAGATTGATTATACGGTACGAAGCCGTTATGAAGCAGAACTGAAAAAAATGTGGGATGAAGCGAGTGTGATGAGATATTTAAAGGTTTTCGATCATATCAAGCAGTATAGTATCCAAAAAGAAATAGAAAGTCTGCCGGGAAGAATCGAACACCGGAGGAAATATCAAGCACAGGTTGTATTCCTGCCATACTTACCAGATTTGGAGTTGGTTAAGGATTTTGAATATGTCCGAGATAAACAGGAACTGGTGTGGGATTTTTTTAGAAGAGCATCTGAAAAATTAAAAAAGCAGGTTTTTCTACTATTGAATTATATTCTAGATAATTTGTATCGAGACGATCCCAAAGAGAGAAGAGTTCGCTATTTATTGCCATTACACTGGTTATATGATTTTTGTGTGGAGGAAGAGATTGATGATCTGGAAGGATTGGAATTAGAACAGATCCAACGATTTGAGAAAATCGTGGAACAGAAAGTGGTCAATGTGAAAAACTCTATGCAGATTATTGACAATAGTCGGAAAATCTTATTTTTAACAGCACCAGAAATTCATTGGCATGCCAATGTGTGGTATATGGAACGCTTTCACCTGTCAGAAGATCGGCTTAACCCAAGCAATCCAGTACAGCGATTGAGTTTTATAGAAGTGACTAACAAAAAGAATCGCGAATTGTTACAGGAATATGCCAAATATCATGTTGGAATTGGTGGACTGACGATAGCAAATATCCGAGGACAACTATATGAGGTAAAAAGACTTCTGGAATATTTTAAGGAAGAAGAATCCATTTGTCAGGTAGATGAAAATCAATTGGATGACTATTTTAGGAAACTGGAAGAAAAGGATACCAAAGATGATACATTCAATAAAAGAATTGTGCATTATATAAAATTTTATCAGTTTTTAAATGTCCGAGGATATATGAAGGAGATACCCTTTAAACCGGAGTATTACCTGAAAAAGACATATCCAGAGCATCATGACAGAACGGTGGAAGAAAAAGTTTATATGGAAATCCTGCATAAGCTGTATGCATTTCCGCTAGTTCCAAGATTGATATTTTTACACTTGTGGTGTACTGGATTGAGAATCAGCGAAGTGTGTACGTTAAAAGGGGATGCATATTACTGGGATGGAGAAGATGCATGGTTGAAAGTCTATCAGATCAAGATGAAGGCAGATAAAATGATACCAATACCGCTTGTGATGTATAGAATCATGCGTAAGTATATTGAGCGTGAACACATTCGTCCGAAAGATTATATCTTTAAAGGGAAGGATGGTGGAGCGTACCGGGGAACAACATTCCGACAAGAGTTTCAGCAATACTGTGATAAGAATGGAATTGCAGATGGCAGTTATATCTTCAAAACCCATGACTATAGGCATACGCTGGCCACCCAATTTTATGATGAGGATGTTTCTATACAGACAATCCGAGATTATTTAGGACATTTTTCCGAAGAGATGACAAAACAGTATGTAGACTTCATGCCAAAGAGAATTGAAAAAGCAAGTGATATTTACTTTAAGAAACCGGAAAATGACTTGGCTTCTACCATTAAAGCTAAGAAGCGTGGTGAAAGAAAATGAAAAAAAGAATTTACATATATGAGCTGGACTGCTGCAAGGTAGCATCCGAAGAGCAGATTCAGAGAATGCGTATCAGCCCGGAACGGTATTTTAATCTGGAAGGATTGCCATCAGAAGAACTTGCCGAAAAGTTGGAAGAATTTATATGGGAAAGAGGAAAAATGCTCGCACCGTCCAGCATGGCAAGTGAAGTGACCTATTATAATAATATTCGGGAATTTCTGATTGATCGGAAAATACAAAGCCTTGATGCCAGAGAAGAAGAAAAAATCATCCGTATGTTAAAAGGATGGATGCTGGAACGAGGATATGCTTTATCAAGCAAAAAATATCGGCCTGCATATGACAAAATAGGAATTGAAAGTCCTGGCATTGTAAGGCATATGAAAAAAATCTTGAAGTTTCTGGAAGAAGAGGATGACAGGGATGAGCAGGAAAAAGATATCTGGACTCTTAAAAACTTCGATTTTCCTATTTATGGAAATCCAATCAAGAATACGGAAACGATTAACTTTACTAAAATTGTACAGCCAGATATTCGGGAAGAAGTAAAAAAAGTAATTTTTATGCATTTAAAATATTCCCCTTTAGGAACGATTCATAGTGAAATAGCTGCAGTAAAGCGGTTCTCAAAATTTCTTAAAAGAAAACATTTGGACATTCAATCGCTGCAGGATCTGGAACGGATGCATATAGAAGAGTATCTGATATATCTTCAGACGGAAGCACATGACCGGAAAAATTATAGATCTGACCTATATGCACTACGAAGGGTAATAGAAGATGTTGGGAATTTATATGAACGACAGTACATGAGCGAATTATTTCTGAGTAATGATTTCCCAAGTACACCAAGGCATGTATTCAAATTTTACTCAGATGCGGAAATCAAAAGATTAAACGAACACATTTTCAAAATGGATGAGCAGATATGTAGGGCACTGATTATCCATCAATTACTGGGAACGAGGATTTCAGATACGCTGACCTTAAAGATAGACTGCCTAAGCATGCGGAATAATCGATATTTTATAAGGATTGATCAGGTGAAGTCAGTCACCTATGAAAAAGCCATCAGTGAAGAAGTGGCACAACTGATTATGAAAGCAATTGATTATACAAAGGAACGGTATGGAGAAACAACTTACATTTTTACAAAAAAAGATGATCCAACTAGGCCTTATCAATATAGCATGATTCAAAATCGGATTATGACAATGATCCGCCAGGAAGATATCCGGGATGATAATGGAGAGTTTCTGAAGTTTGGAACCCATATTTTCCGACATTGTTATGGAAAGAAATTGACAGAAATGCATGTGGATGACTGGATGATAGCTAAGCTACTGGGGCATACCTCCATATATTCGGTACATCATTATCGAAAAATTGGCAATAAACTGATGGCAGATGAAACGAGAGCTGCAAGAGAAAAAATGGACATGATCCTATTAGATATCATAGAAGGATGGGATGATTATGAAATATGATAAGATGGTAGCGATTACGCAGGCTGAGAGTCAGAGGAAGATGAATATTGCAAAAAATACAATATCTGATATGCTTAAAAATATGGAAAGAATTACCGTAGCAGAGCTGGTAAAAAGAACTGGGCTTTCTAGAGGATTTTTTTATAAAAATGAGCTTATCAGAAGAGAAATGGATGACGCAATACATAGACAGGAAGCAATTTTTAAGAATAGACATCCGGTTGCAATGGACAGAAAACTTGAAAATTCAGTAATTGAGTTGAAAATTGAATTGTTAAAAGCCAAAGCAGAGAACGAGAAATTAGCAGAACAAAATCAGGAATTGAAAAGAAAAAATGAACTGTTGCAGCAAGAACTGGAGAAATTGAATAAACGGGTCAGTAGGAAAGAAATTTCTGCTCTAAAAAAATTGTGAGAATGGTGTGGTACAAGTTTTTTGAGAGGACGATAATCTATGAAATACGATAAAATGGTCGAATGTAGTTTGGAACGTAGCAAACAGAAGGTAGAAACCGCAAAACGGGAAATTCAAGAAATGTTGGAATCAAAAGAAAAAATAACAGTTGCTGCATTGATTCAAAAAACAGGATTTTCTAAAGGATTTTTTTATCGAAATGAAGAAATGCGCAGGGTGGTAAATGAAGCTATGCATCAACAGAGCGTAACGTATAATCCGAAACAGATTATTATTGATATGGCTATGGAAAGAACTTTAGTTAATGCAAAAACGACTATACAGGAATTGAAACTAAAAATAAAAAAATTGGAAAAAGAAAATGCAGAGTTGCGAGAAGAATTGGCAAGGGTAAGAAAAATATCTAAAGTATAAAAGGAAAAATTAAATATTTGAATTTGAATGATTCAAGGCAGAATGTACAGTAAAAAAAGCAAGTACATTCTGTCTTGTTTTGTATAGATATGAATAAATAAAAATACTGGCTACAAAATGCACACAACATACAAAAAGTGCAAAAAACAAAGAAAATAGACGAATGATACGTTTTGGTCTATATGGTTAAATCCAGTGTTTATAAGGCTTTTGAGGCATGAAAAAGACAGGGGCTAAATTTATGGTGATCATTATTGCTCTGCTTGTTATTTTTAAGGAGCAGTTGATTGATCTGCTGAATACTATTTTTGAAAAGATTACATCAGAGAGTTCCGGGATCTGAGATGAAGAAAGGAGAAATCACGGTCTTTCTGAGTCTGACGGTTGTGTTGCTGGTGTCTTTTATTTTAGGAATGATGAATGCAGCGAATATCCAACTGATGAAAAATCAGGCAAGAATTGATGTAGACAGTGCGTTGTATTCTTTGTTTGGAGAATATCAGACAGATTTGCTGGAAGAGTATCATATTTTCGGTATAGAGGAAACTTATGGAACGGGAAATCTGCAGGAAGAAAATCTGCAGGAAGAAAATCTGCTTAGACGAATGCACTATTTTGGAACGAAAGGAATCGTACATGAGATAAAAGGAATCCAGTATCTGACAGATCTTGATGGCATGGGATTACGGGAGCAGATCATTACATATATGGAACAGAAATACGGGATTGAGTATGCACGTAATCTGGCAGGTATGACTGGAGAATGGGAAGAAGTTGAAATTCAGGAAAAGGAAGCGAAAGAAAATCAGAATCAGTCAATAGAAGAGATGAAGCAGATGTCTGAAGAGATGGAAAAAGATCATCAGGAGGAGATAGAAAATCCTTTTGACTGCATGGAGCAGATAGAAGCAAATGGGATCATTTCTTATGTGCTGCCGAAAGATAAAAGGTTGTCAGGCAAAGAGATAAATCGGGACAGGCAGGTATCCGTGAGAATAAGAGTTGCAGGAAGAGGAAATTTTCCAGCAAGAAAAAATCTGAGTGGGACAGAGGAACGACTTTTATTTAATGAGTATGTCCTGAAAAATTTAGAGAATGCAGCGGGAAGAGAAGCGGAACCAGATGAGTTGGAAGATCAGGCGGCTGTGAGTGATGGAAATAAAATCTATCAGGAAGAGAGGAAAAAAAGTCTGGATTATGAAGTGGAATATCTTCTTGCAGGAAAAAAATCAGATAAAGAAAATCTTGAATCGGTTTTAATGAAACTCTTTCTGATCCGAATGGGAGTGAATTATATCTGTCTGCAAAAAGACAGTGGAAGAAAAGCTGAAGCGGAAGTGCTGGCTGTAACAATCTGTACGTTACTGCTTATGCCGGAAGGGACAGAAGTTGTAAAGCAATTAATTTTAGCTGCCTGGGCAGGTGGTGAAAGTGTTGCAGATCTGAGAACGCTTCTCGCAGGTCAGAGGGTACCGGCAATTAAGACTTCGGAGAACTGGAGCGTGTCCCTCGCAGAACTTCCATTGATTTTGAGCAGTGACAAGAGAGCAGAGGTCAAAGAAACGGAAAAAGGATTATCCTACAAAGATTATCTGCGGATACTGCTGTTCCTGAAAGATACAAAAGAAGTGACCATGAGGCTGGCAGACCGAATTGAAGAAAATATCAGAAGCCTGCCGGAGAAAGAATATTTTCGCATAGATCAGTGCGTCACGAAGCTTGAAATAGAAAATAAAGTGACTGTATATGGAGATATATCCTATACATTTCCTGCTTATTTTGGATATCAATAAATCGAACCGATTTACTATAAACAGTCATACGGATTTACATAGGTTCATAGAGATTATCCCCGGTGCAGATGTCCTTTCCGACACCCATTTTTAAAGTACTGACGATGAGTCGGTACAGTCTTATCCCGTACCCCTCATACGGGAAACCTCACAAATTTATAGAAAGGAAAAACTGCGATGATAAAGCTGAATAAAGATAGCAACAGTCCAAAAATGGAAAGGGCATCTGCACCGGGGATAAAAGTAAAAAAATATAATATAAAAGGAATCATAACGATAGAAGCAGCACTTGCAATTCCACTATTTCTTTTTGCAGTAATCTGTCTGATCTATCTGATAGAAGTGCGGAATATCAGACTGGTACTTCATAATGCATCACAGAGTGCGGCAAAAGAAACGGTAGAAGATCTGGCTGTTTTGCCTGTATTTAATTCCGTAAAGATGCAGCAGAAGATAATAAAAAATATCGGGGAAGAACGACTGGAAAGAAGTCTTCTTGATGGTGGAACTTCTGCAATAAGCTGTTGGAAATCTTATTATGATATGGTGCATGGAGAGGTAAATATTTGTGTGGAGTATAAAGTGAAACTTCCAATCCCTCTACCAGGAAATTATTCTGCAAAATATGCAGAAAATATAAAAATGAGTGCGTGGAATGGATATCAGGATGGAGAAGATACAGAAGGAGAGGATGAACTGGTCTATATAACAGAACTTGGTACAGTATGGCACAGGAGTGCTACGTGTCCTTATCTGCAATTATCAATCCAGTATGTGCCATACACGGGACTTGGCAATATGAGAAATGAAAGCGGAGGCAGATATCATGCGTGTGAACGGTGCGTGATTGGAACAACTATGACCGGAATCTATATTACGCAATACGGTGACAGGTATCACAATTCGTTGAATTGCAGTGGATTAAAAAGAACGATACGGACAATAAAAAAATCTCAGACAGCAGGAAAAAGAGGCTGTTCCAAATGTGCATCAGAATAGAAAAAGAGGGGGTCAACAGTGCATCAGAATAGAACCGGAATCATTAAAAGTCAATGTAGGATGCTGAAAACAGAGGAAGAGCTAAAGCATTTAAAAATTGGGGAAAGGAGTCAGAAAAGTATATGAAATATGGAGGTCTGGTGGGAAATGTGATAATGGGAGTGTATTTGATATCACTTTCTTATTCGGATATGAAAAGAAGAAAACTAAGTGTTGGAGTGATTGTATTGGGATTTCTTTCGGCACTGGTTTTTCAGGCAATTACTGGTATCGAATCATGGAGAGCTGTTGCAGGAGGAATTTTAACAGGGTTTCTTTTTATGGGAATCAGCAGACTTACAGAAGAGAAGATTGGATATGGAGACAGTCTTCTGATTATTGTACTCGGTACTTTCCTTGGAATGTGGAAGTTACTGATATTACTTTTGGGAGCGTTTGGACTGGCGGCAGCAGTATCAATTCTGTTGATGATAAAAAGAAAGTTTACGAGAAAAAGTATGATCCCATTTGTCCCATTTCTTACAGTTGCATATATGGGTGAGATGCTAGGAGGGATGCTGAGTGGAGGAGTCTGAATCAATGGGATATGTATCAGGGAGTACGGTTGTTGAGATGTCTTATATTATGCCACTGATTCTGTTGATGTTTGTTCTAATCATCCATACAGTCTTTTACTTCTATGACAGGGCAGTCTTAAATGGAGCAGCCGCAGAAACGGCAGTTCTGGGAGCTGAACTGGAGCGGAGACATGGAGCAGAGGAGGAAAATCTGAAAGAATTTTTTGAAGAGAGAACTTCGGGAAAACTGATTCTTATGACAAATCCATCAGTGGCGATCACCCGGACAGATAACAAGATTCAGGTGACTGCAATGGTACAGAAAGGAAGATTTGAACTGGAAGTCAGGCAACGGGCAGTAATCGTAAATCCGGAGGAGAAGATCAGATGGATAAAATAAAGTCACAGAAGCAATTGAATATACAGACTGAGGATCGGTGGGATGCATCCTGTATTCATGTGGATGTTCCCAGTTTACAGAAAGAAGATTACCAGCTTCAGATGCTTCAGAATAATCGGATCAGAGGACTGCTGGAATTGTCGGTGACAGGGCGTGAAGAGAGCAGTCGGTATACTTATAAGACTTTGAATGGTGCATCATTGGAAGAACGATATCGGATGGAGGCGATGGGAAAAAAGGAAATCCTGGAATTAACGGAGCAGTTACTTTCACTTGGAGAAAAAGTGAAAGAGTATCTTCTTGATCCCAACAGGATCTTGCTGATGCCACAATGCATTTTTAAGATCAGAGGAGAATACAATTTTTGTTATTTGCCGATTGAATATCAAAGTTTTTGTGAGGCATATCATGGACTGACAGAATTTTTTGTGAAAAAAATCGATTACAAAGATATAGAAACTGTATTTTTGACCTGTATGCTCCATAAAGAGACGATGAAGAATATCTATGATCTGAAAGAGATTCTAAAAAAATACAGAGAAGAAGCAGGTGAAATCTCTCTGCCGGAAAAAAGAGCAGAACAGAAACTGGATATTTTTGTAAATGAGGAAGGTGAAGAAGAATTATTTCCGTTGGAACATCCCCAAAAGCAGGAGATGGTATGCGAAAAAAAGAAGTATGGATTTTTAAAAAAATTTGGAAAGAAGATAAAAAGTGGATACTGGGGGGATTGGGATGATCTGCTCACAGAGGCAGAAAATAAAACTGAAATGTGAATTTCTCGAAGAAAATGTGGACAACTTTTCAGAAACCTGCCTATAATGTAAAAAAGTCAGGTGAAAAGAGGCATAAATATGAGAAAAAAACCGAAGGCAGTCTGTACTGTCGGACTGATTATAGTGAATATCGCAGTCTTTATGGTATTAAGTTTACTGGGGGATACTGAGAATGGATATTTTATGCTTCATCATGGAGCAATGTATGAACCGATGATATTGGAGAATCAGGAATATTACCGCTTTTTTACTTGTATGTTCCTGCATTTTGGAATCCAGCATCTGCTGAATAATATGGTCATGCTGGGAGCTTTAGGATGGCAGTTAGAACCGGTAATCGGAAAAGTAAAATATCTGTTGATTTATTTTATCAGTGGACTTGGAGGCAGCGGTCTGTCTTTTGCATGGAACGTTATGCATGAAGAGCAGAGTGTATCGGCAGGAGCATCCGGTGCGATTTTTGGATTGATGGGAGCATTACTGTATGTTGTGATTGCCAACAGAGGAAGGCTGGGTGATCTTTCAGGAAAAGGTATGATGCTGATGGTCCTTCTTGGTCTCTATTGCGGAATGACCAGTACCGGTGTTGATAATCTTGCTCATATAGGCGGCCTGGTCTGCGGATTTATCCTGGCACTGATTCTGTATCGTAAAAAGAAAAAGCCTGCTTATACAGCCGAGTGGATTCGGCAGTCAGCAGGCGATGACTTATAGAAAATTTAGATCGGGAGGGAGACAGTAAAGGTTGTTCCAGGGCCTTTTTTGGACTCAAAAGAGAGCGTCCCTTTATGGGCTTCAATAATTCTTTTTGAAACGGCAAGTCCCAGTCCTGTTCCACCGGGTTTGTGAGTGATGAAAGGTTCAAAGATCGTTTTCTGAAGATCTTCTGGAATACCGCACCCGTTATCTTTACAGCGGATCACGATCCGGTCATCTATGCGGTCGGCAGTGAGCCGGATCTTTCGGTAAGACTGTTCCATAACCGCATCCTTGGCATTGCGGAGAAGATTTAAAATAACTTCTTCCAGTTTAATCTTGTCACCGGTGAAACTCCCCATATCAGGCATGATGCGGGAGGTAAATTCAATGGGATGAGCAGATTGTTCTGATTCAAGTGAGATTGCAAAGGAGATTGCGATATTTTTTAATAACTGTTCGATGGAAAAGACAGAAAGATGAAGTGTATTTCCATTGTTGTAATCAGAAAGTTCATTTAGTAAACTGCACATAAAATCAACATCATCCATGGTCTGCTTCCAGTTGGAAAATTCTTTTACTTCAGGATGTTCCAGTTCCATTATCTGTAGGGAGGAGGAAATTAAAGTAAGCGGATTTCGTATTTCGTGAGAGATTAAAGAAACAGCTTCCTGATGATTTTTCAGAAGCCGGGTAATAATTTGACGGGCATCTTCATTCGTTTCCAGTAAGTGGTTCATCTTATTGATATCTATGTTGGTAAGCATGAGTAAGTCCCTCACTTTCTAAAAATAATCAGAAATAAAGATTTCTGACGGACTATTCTAACATCGGATACTTGAAAATGCAAGAAAAATCGTTCGACCTTTTTCGACCGAAAAAATAGGTCTGTGTGTGTGTGAAAAAATCACTTCTCTTTTGGTAAAAAATAGTCTATACTACTTGTGAATACTGACGAGAAAGAGGATGAAATAAATGAAAGATGAGAATTGTATTTTTTGTAAAATAGCAGCAGGTGAGATTCCTTCCGCTACACTTTATGAAGATGATGATTTCAGAGTAATACTGGATTTAGGACCGGCATCAAAAGGACATGCCCTGATCCTGCCAAAGAATCACTATCGTAATTTATATGATATTGATGATGAGGTAGCATCAAAGGCAATTCTTCTGGCTAAGAAAATGATTACGAAGCTGACCGATGTACTGAATTGTGATGGATATAATATTGTCCAGAATAATGAAGAAGCAGCAGGTCAGACGGTGTTCCATTTTCATATGCATATGATCCCGAGATATAAGAATGATAATGTGGGACTCGGATGGCATATGGGTGAACTGTCAGAAGCAGATAAAAATGAAATCTTAGAAAAATTAAAATGATACCGGAGAAGATATGTTAACAGGAAATCGTGAATTTAACGAGAGTTATGAGAATTATAAAAATCTCATCCTGAGAACGGCATATACTTATTCAGGCAATCGAGAGGCAGCAGAGGACATTACGCAAGAGACTTTTCTGAAATTGTATATAGGATATGACAGCATGAAGAAAGAGAATATCCCTTCATGGCTGTATACCACTGCGAAAAATATGGCATTGAACTATAAGAAAAAGGCAAAGTGGGAAGTATTGGCGATGGATGATGATGAGAGTGCTGTGCCAGAACCAGGTACAAAAAGCACAGAGGATGAATATCTGGGAGATGAACTGAAAAGGGAACAGAACGTACTTTATAAGAAGATCAGTGAGGAAATGAATAAAAAGAATCCACGATGGTATGAAGCAATGGTTCTTGTTTACTATATGGATATGCCTCAGGTGAAAGCGGCAGAACTGATGGGCATCAATCTGAGAACACTGCACAGTCTGCTACATAGAGCAAAGAACTGGATAAAGAAAAATTATAAAGCCGAATATGAAGAAATGAACCGGGAAGACTGATAAAAATACTTTAAGACTTCCCGGTGGATTGGAGCAGGGGTAAAAACTAAGAAACTTCTTCGATCAGACTGATGATCGTACCGATGGAATCCTGCTGACCGGAGTTCTTCATAGAATTTATGAAAGTAGTACGGTTTTCATACAGAGTTTTTACAGCATTCAGAAGAGTTTCTTTTGTAAGCTGTTCTTCTTCAAGAACCAGACTGAATCCCTGACGTTCAAAAGAACGTGCATTGAGGATCTGATCACCGCGGCTTGCATTGGCAGACAGCGGGATAAGAAGGTTTGGCTTATGAAGTGCAAGCAGTTCACAGATCGCATTTGCTCCGGCTCGTGATATAACGATATCAGCGAGTGCGAACAGATTGCGGAGTTCATTTTTGATGTATTCAAATTGGCAGTAGCCTTCGACATCCTTTAAGGATTCATCCATCTTGCCTTTACCACACAGATGAATGATCTGGAAGTCTTTTAAAAGCTCAGGCAGTGCTTCACGTACAGCATTATTTACTGCTACAGCTCCAAGGCTTCCACCGATAACAAGGATAACCGGTTTGTCGGATGTGAAGTGGCACATATCCATTGCTGCAATCTTATTTCCGGACAGAAGCTCCTGACGAATCGGAGAACCTGTAAGGACTGCCTTACCTTCTGGAAGAGATTTGAGCGTCTCAGGAAAATTACAGCAGACTTTGGCTGCTGAAGGAATAGCAATTTTATTGGCAAGGCCCGGTGTCATATCAGACTCATGAATGATAACCGGTACTTTGCAGCGTTTCCCGGCAAGTACAACGGGAACAGATACAAATCCTCCTTTGGAGAAGATAACATCAGGCTTTAACTGTCTGATCAGTTTATGGGCTTCACGAAAGCCTTTCAGTACACGGAACGGATCAGTAAAATTCTGTACGCTGAAATAGCGTCGTAATTTTCCGGAAGAGATTCCGTGATAAGGGATACCGAAAGGTTCAATAAGTTCCTTTTCGATTCCCGTATAAGAACCAATATATTGGATATCGTATCCGAGTTCCTTAAGACGAGGAAGAAGGGCGATATTTGGAGTGACATGTCCGGCTGTACCACCACCGGTCAGAATGATTCGCTTCATTATGGATAACCTCCTAATTATTGAATTTAGACTATTTTCATATTAATCTTATTTAAAAAAATGTCAAGATAAAAAGAAGGTGTGATGGTGGACGAGAAGAAGGAAGTTTGCACGTCTACAAAGAGACGGAAAAGGTGTAAAGAATGAAGAATCTGAAAAAATTGTCATTGGAAGATGAAATTAACAGAGAAGCGGAAGAAATAGAGAAAAAGGTAAAGGAGAATAAAGAAATTGAGGGAATGACTGTATCCGAGGATATGGAGACTGCCCTGTTCAATAAGATACAAGAATATGAATACGATAAGAGATTGAAGAAAGTAGTCTATCGTAAGAAGAAGCGGACATATGTGATCGGGGCGATTGCTGCAATTATCATTTTGATTTGTGGCAGTGTTATGACCAGTGTAGGAAGTAAATCCTATGTGAAAGTGTTGTGGGAACGAATTAATGGGGATGAAAGTTCTAATATCATTAATGTAGAAGATATGGATTCAAAGAAGACAAAAGATGTTGATGAAGATGCTGCATATAAGGAATTAACTAAGACTTTTGGGGATTATCTTGTAAGATTAGGATATTATCCGCAAGATATGAGATTAAGTCGTTATACAGTTGATGAACAGCAACGGCAGGCGACACTTTTTTATGAGTATAGAGATGAAGTTGTCAGATATTCAATGTATTTAAATGACGATGATTCATCTTTTGGACAGAAGGAAGTAGATAACGAGGTTGATAAGTATACGGAAACTTGTGGAGATATTACGATAGAGGTAAAAGTATATCAGACAGAATCTACAGGAAGGTTAAGATATGTAGCTAAATTTGAACGGTATGACGTGCATTATCAGCTCATGGGAACTATGGAAAGGGCAGAATTTGATAAAATTTTAAAAAATTTAATTTTTTTCTAAAAAACGCGTAAGTTTTTCCGAGTTCAGTTGTTTATATATACAGAAGGGCAAGGAAAAGAACATGAAAACAAGAATTTTATCAGTAATGAGCAGTCTGATAATGGCTGGATGTATCTTGGGAACTTCATCCGTTGCAGTCAACGCTCAGGAAAATGAAAAGATAGTTGATGGTTCCGTACTTACCACAGATGATACCTCTACAGGAAGGACAAAAGATTCCATAGCTCGTGGAGAACATCTGATGACCGGTGAGTGTTCCATTTCCAAAGCAGGAATCTCAAGAGTATACTGCTATGGATCAACAACAGCGAACCATGAGGTAGATAAACTTGCAGTGATTGTAAGAGTGGATCAATGTGAAGAAGACAGTGATGACTGGGGACAGATTGACTGGTTTATGGAAACGAAAGAAAATGACTATTTCGTCTATGCAACTAAATCTGTTACAGTGGAAAGAGGATACTATTACAGAGTGCATGCAAGTCATATTGTGAGAAAAGGTGATGACCCTGTAGAGGAAACTTATTCATATACAGACGGTATCAAAGTGCCATAACTATAACTATTCTATTTATAAGCAACAAAAGAATATCAGGAAATCTTAAGTGATTTCTTGAGTTCTTAAAGCAGCCGCTTTGCGATGTACATTTAACTCATTAACTATTAACAAAAAAATAAATTTTTAGAGTATGAGAATCGTTCTTTAATCGGAAACACCACAAGATTTCCAGTACAGGACATAGCGACTGCTTTCAGAGCTCAAGGGAGCGAAAGAAGGACTAGGGAAAAGACAGGAAAGGGCGAGGAAAAAATAAATAATACAAGAGAGATACAGTAGGGTGCTCTTTCCTGTCGAAAAAAAGAAAGCGTTAATTCGTTACTTATTAACCGCTTCTTTCAATGCTTTAGCAAGCTGATCCGGACAGGACGTGGTCTTGAATCCACACTGGATACCTTCCAGTCTGGAAATTGCTTCATCTACATCCATTCCTTCAACCAGATGGGAAATTCCCTGAAGGTTTCCGTTACATCCACCGACAAAAGAAACGTTGTGGATTTTATTATCTTCGATTTCAAAATGAATCTGCTGGGAACAGACTCCCCTTGTCTTATAATCCATCTTTTTTACCTCCAATCATCTGAATGATGTTGGGGTCAAAAGCCCCCAACAATGATGCCAACGGATTGTTTCGTGCTAC
>OLQW01000688.1_pt1 | contig 18485 bp, 13 predicted proteins | sample 1672901 | NCBI WGS metagenome assembly OLQW01 (sample SAMEA3136735, study PRJEB25190) | human gut metagenome | reverse complement strand
GCCCTCGGATGAAGCCCACGGTTTGTCGAATACCACCATGCAATACTATCGCATCGACACGCCCCAGCTCCCAATCAGTCTTTTTGGGACGGGGCTCTTTTAGCTACCCTGGCCCGCAGATCGGCCCCCTTGCCACAAAAGTGGACCATCTACTACGTTAACACGGATAGCCTCGGCCATACCGAAAACCGTGAAAACAAAACCGCAGGTAGACAGCTTGTCGATTTTCGAAAGAGCCGGCTATGGTTGACCCCTGCGGCTTAAACGTAGTAGATAGGCCCTTTTCGTGGCGCAGCACTACTGCACCCCAAATTGGCACCCCGAGCCTGTTATAAGTTGCTGTGAAATACGGACGGTTGATAATCAAGGGTTGATAATCAAGGGTTGAAAATCAAGGCGCGCTATACGGCTTGCTATATCTCACTATACTTTGCTGTACGTCGCTATACTTTGCTATAACTTGACAATAATCGGCCCGTTACCATCCGGGATATAACGGACCCCAAGCCAACGCTGGCTTGGGGTCAGTCTTGTACCATGGCTCTTTTTGACTATGAGCGCTCGTATTTCGTGGCCCGCCCGGTTCCCTGCCTTACGATTGCTCATAGTCAAAAAGAGATTCGAGTGCCGCCAACGTCCGCATGCGGCTCAGCCCCGTCTGTTTTTCAATCTCGCTTCGCGACATAATTCGCCCGCCCGACAAGGCCTTGAGAACCTGAACCTCTTCCTCGGACCCTTCAAAGGCATCGGTAACGGGCAATGTGACGGCCACCATGCCGCCGCGAACATCAAAAATTGGTTGATTGATCGAATCGCGATAGGCACGTCTAATGCGCGCGATTCCCGTACCAAATTTCTCGATGTAATCCAGCTTTAAGAAGGCCTCTGCAACGATGGGGTTTCTGAGCACGGATATCTGCCCATACAGGTATTGTTCCGTCGTCAAACCGGCGGGCAGCGATCCGGGGGAGGTCACAACGACACGATCATCGTACAGGGCAATTTGAACGTTCGCTCGAACGTCCCACGTCCGATGCACCAAAGCGTTTGCAACAGCTTCGCGGAATGCCTCAAGAGGAATTCGATCGGTTTGGACGCGCTCCATCCCTTCGATACGCTCATAACGGTAGTAGCGTGCAAACATAGCCACCGCCCTGTCCACCTGCTCAATTGCGGATACATTTGTCGCCGCCTCGCGATCCAAGATCACATCCTCGGTATCGCCAAAACGGACGCAGTCGATGCCTGGAAAATCATTCTTATCCGCTAAAATCGCCGCGGCATTGGTATAGCCATCCTTGCCGAGCAAGCGGAGCGTACGCATGATATCCGGCGTTAGCTCGGAAATGCCGAGGTGTTCAACACACTTATGCTCGAGCGTGTGAAAACTCAAGTCCTGGCGAGCCGACGTGAGCGCGTCAAACGTTACGTTGCTGCCTTCGAGCGTCAGCCTGCCATACTCAAACCGGTCGACCTCCACCGTTGCCGAATCGTTTCGCCTGTAGGCCTTTCCCTTGCTTCGATAGGGTTTGTCCTGCCCTTCATAAACCGTAAGGATTACGGTCCCGTGTTTCTCATCGGGCTCAAGCGAGTAACGGGGCGCGGGATCAAGACTGTCGTTAATCATGTTCTCGATGCGCAGGCATTCTGCAACCGGATCCGCAAGGCCGACAGCCACGCCATCGTCATCAACGCCAAACTCAATCTTGCCCGTCCCGTAGTTTGCATAGGCGCTCACCGTTTTAAGAAACGTCGGCGTAACGCTTTCCTTGTATTCGACTGTAGGGCTCTCTCTAACAACCATATGCACAACCCCCTCGTTTCGTACCATTCATAACCGTATTATAAGACGAAAACCGTTTGCGTACTGATTTATCCAAGACGTAAACGGTTTTCGTCTGTCAATACGTCTGCAATCCAAACGAAAAAGCCCCGAGCTCGTATGAACTCGGGGCTCTTTGTGCCGCACATCTATGAGAGGATATATTCGATGCGTACGGGCGCTACTCCATGAAGCCGCCCTGGGATGGCGGAAACCTCGTCGTTACCCGTCTGATGGGTGTGCTCAAGGCATCCGTTCCCCTCTTTATCGACGTAACAGGCAAAAAGCTCGTCGAGGAGACCATCCGCACGCACCACGGTGTGGCTGACGCCATCGAGGCGCGCAACCCCACCGCCGTTCACGATGCGATGTATCTGTACCTGGTCTACAACCGCAACATGATTGCAGAAGACGCACAGACAAAAGGCATTTAAGGCTCGACAATGATCTTTCTTTGATAAAACGCAAAAGCGGCGGCCGCTTGCGTTTTATCAAATGGTGCGATGGGGCCAGGTTTACATGCACCAAGTTGGTGCAAAGTAACCTGTCCCCATCGCACCAAAGGGTTGACTAGAGCTCGCAGGCGACCTTGTAGCCATCGCCGATGGCATCGCGGATGTTGCCGCACTTCTGCGCATCGCCCAACACGTGGGTGACAATGCCGGCAGCGGCAAGGTCATCGGCCAGCTTGGTGTTGGGGCGGTAGCCCATGGCAAGCACCAGCGTATCGGCGTCGGCGATGGTGTGGACCTCGCCGTCCTTCTCGTAGCTGATAGTGTCCTCGGTGATTTCGGTCACCTTGGCCTCGGTCAGCACATGGACGCCCTTGGAGAGCATGCGCGTGATGAGCACCGCGCGACCGGCACCGCCCTCGTTGGCGGCAAGCGTCTTGGTCATCTCGATGACGGTGACGTCGCGGTTGGCCGGCGACAGGTCGTTGACCAGCGGGGCCAGATAATCGGCCGTCTCGCAGCCAACGGTGCCGCCGCCCACGATGACGATCTTCTTGCCCGGGAAAGCCTTGCCGCCCAGCAGGTCGTCAGCCGTCATAACCTGCTTAAAGCCCTGCATAAAGGCCGGAGCGATGGACTCGGCGCCATAAGCCAGGACAACCTCGTAGCCCGCGTAGTCGCGCTGAATGTCATCGGCCGAGAGCTCGGTGCCAAAGACGCACGTGACGCCCGCCTCGGCCAGGCGACGGTACTGATACTTGATCACGCGGGTGAGCTCCTGCTTTGCCGGCGGAACGGCCGCGATGCGCATCTCGCCGCCCGGTTCGTCCTGCTTATCCACGAGCACCACGTTGTGGCCGCGCTTGGCGGCAATGTAGGCTGCCTCCATGCCCGCAGGACCAGCGCCCACAACGAGCACGTTCTTGGCCTCGGCGGCAGACTCATAGCCAGCCTCGTCGCGCTCCACGTCCGGGTTGACGGTGCAGGAGATGCGCTTGCCGAACATAATGCCGTTCAGGCAGCGCAGGCAGCCAATGCAGGGGCGGATGTCGTCGGCGTTGCCGGCGGCTGCCTTGTTGCAGAACTCGGCATCGCACAGATTGGCGCGGCCCATCATGCAGATGTCGGCGGCGCCGTCCTCGATCAGCTCCTCGGCGATCCAGGCCTCGTTGATGCGGCCGACGGTGGCGACGGGAATGTTGACGTGCTTTTTGATCTCGCGCGAGCATGCGGCATGCGAGGCCTGCTGGGTACCGGCGGCGGGAATCGCAGAGCCGCGCTTGATAGTGGTGCCACCCGACACGTGGATCATGTCGACACCAGCCTTCTCCAGGCGACGCGAGACATAGATCATGTCGTTGAGGGTCAGACCGCCGTCGGTGTGCAGCTGGAGCCGCTTTCTGAGCACCTGCTGCTGCATCCTTGCTAGCACCTGGCATAGCAGGAAGAGCTGTCTGCTCCTGGGTTGCACCCTCCATGACGCTGCTTTCGCCTGCTGCCTGTGGAGCAACGTATGCGCAAGCTACGCTGATTACTACCATAAGAGCTGCAAGACCCCATGTAATCTTTTCTACGATGTCGGTAGTCTTGCGTACACCCATGATGGAATTGGTTGAAGAGAAGTTAGATGCCAATCCACCTCCCTTTGACTCCTGGATCAGCACGATGAGAACCATCAGGATTGAAACCAGGACGATTAATACTACAAATAATGTGTAAGCCATTTTTTAATTTTAAAACTAGTTTTATTATTATTATTTTATTTCTCTTAACTCCTTTGCAGGATATTTATTTCTTTGCATTCAGCATCAGCTTCTCCAGGAATCTGAGCTGATCTACATAATATGCACTCTTTTGTGGGTGCTGCTTATGCAGTCGGTCAATAATCTGATAGGCTCTCTCATACTTGCCCTGTTTGATGTAGATTCTTGCAAGGGTCTCTGTAAAGATTCCACCATTATCGCTTGACTCGTTATGGGGAGTTGCTTCGGCAGGCTCAGCTCCTGTATCTGCTTCTGTATCAGATTTAGTTTCAGATTCCTCTGTGCCGTTGATTTTCTCCAAGTTAAAGCCACCTTCTTCTATGAAGTCATCAATGAGACTGATGGTACGGGATGGTTGTTCCATCTTCTCTTCTGTCTCTGTCTCCATCAAGTATGATACGTAATCTACCGCAGCATCGGCTGGAGTAGGCTTGCGCTTCTCTTTCTTCTTCTCATTTTCCTCGGCATCGGTAGGGATGGAATCGAGGAAATGGTCGATGAGGCTGCTGGTGCGATCTTCTTTCTTCTTGGCATCAAGAATGCCCATACCTTGCGGTTTTGTCTGGGTACGCTTCAGCTGGTAGTGGGCTGCCTCTATCATCTGGAAGATGACCTTGCGGTCGGAGATGTAGATGGCTGCTCGGCGAAGTTCTTCATCGAAGCTGGGGTCGTGGAGTAGGTATAGGTTTTTCAACATCAGCAGGCGAGCCGTCTGATAGTACGGATAAAGAGCCAAGAGCGCACGTAGGTCGTAGAGCGTCTCTCGGTCCATTTCCTCTGGATGTTGTATTAATCTATTTAATTCCACGATGGTTTTAACTATTAACTTTAAACTATTATCTTTTAATTTTGAACATTCCTACCAGTTAGCCACTGTTGCATTGAATATCTGATCAACCAAATCCTTCACCATCTGAGTAACCAGCTCTTCCTGTACAGATGCTAGGCTCTGAGTGGTATCGTAGGTCTTGGCGGAGGTAAACTGACGCTCGAAGTCCTCGTTGTGGTTTTTGGTATTGGTGAAGCGGACGTTCACTGTAATGCTCAATTCAGTCTGTGCAGAATGTCCCTCTGCACTCACCGACTTGTTACGCTGTGAATATTGAGTGATTTCTCCCTCAATCTTCAAGTCTCCGTTTCTGGAAACCTGGCGCAGCTGAGTGTTGCTGGCAAACTTGTCTTTCAGCTCATTGTTGAACATCGGACCCATAGGTCCCCAAACATACGAGCTTCGGATAGGGAAGTCGGCCAGCTGGATGGTCTTGGTCTTGGTGTAGTCGATGCTGGCTCCATTGAACTTGTAGCTCACAGAGCAGGCTGCAGTAACTCCCATTACCAATATGATGCCTATTATATATAGGTACGCGCGTAAGTGCTTCATATTTTTATTCTTTATTATTATCTTTCCCTGCAATGAGTCGTTAATCATTTCCGAGCCCGTATTTCTTGATTCTTCGATAGAGGGTGCGGTCGGAGATTCCCAATTCATCGGCTGCTTTTTTTCTATTGCCATTGTTTCTCTCCAATGCTTTTTCTATCATCTGCCTGCCCAGTTTGCTGAGGTTAAGCGATTCGTTCTCGCTCATCTCTTCGTTATCGAAGTCCTTGATTTCCTCTGCTTCTACTTCCTGGGCTTCTGGTCGGGGATGTATCAGGTCTGGATGAGAGTTCATCATATCCGAACGCGACTGTATGATGTCCGATGCACGAGCTGGTGTCACATCGATTGGATAATTTGCGGGTATGCTGCTGTTATCCATCGGTTGCGATTGTGAGAACCCTTTGACTCCATTAAGTCCACGTGCTTCATCGAGTTGTTTTCTCAACGAGTTCATTTCGCGTCTCAGGTCACTCACATTTCCTCTCAATTCGTACAGAATCTTATAGAGAATTTCTCGTTCGCTTTCATAACTGTGCTGACCTCCGCTCTGTTGAGGAATCGGTGCCAGCTGTGTACTCTCTTCATCTTTTGGGATGAATTGGAGAAGAGCATCAAGTCCGATTTCTCTTTCTTTTGAGAGTACCGACATCTGCTCTGTGATATTCTTGAGCTGTCGAACATTTCCCGGCCACTTGTATTTCAACATCAGTTGCTTGGCATCTTCCGTAAGTGAGATTTTCGGCAAGTGATATTTCTCAGCCATTTGCATAGCAAAGAGACGGAAGAGCAAGAGAATGTCACCGCCACGTTCGCGCAAAGGAGGCATCTGGATAGGAATCGTATTGAGACGATAGTAGAGATCCTCACGGAATCTTCCTTCGCTCACCGCCTTGCGCATATTCACATTGGTGGCAGCTACGATACGGACATTGGTCTTTCGGATTTCTGTACCTCCTACTCGGATATATTCACCGGTTTCCAGCACACGAAGCAATCGGGCTTGTGTCTGGATAGGAAGTTCTCCTACCTCATCTAGGAAGATAGTTCCCTTGTTGGCTATTCCGAAGTAACCTTCGCTTTCGCCGATGGCTCCAGTGAAGGAACCCTTTTCGTGTCCGAAGAGTTCGCTGTCAATGGTTCCCTCCGGGATGCTGCCACAGTTGATGGCGAAGTATTTCTCTCTTCTTCTTGGAGAATTGTCGTGGATGACTCTTGGAATGATTTCCTTACCCACTCCGCTTTCTCCGATGATGAGCACGGAAAGATCCGTCGGTGCCACCTGTAAGGCAACATCGAGAGCATGATTCAATCCGTCGCTGTTACCGACGATATTGTATCGTTGTTTTATCTTTTGAAGTTCGGAATTATCCATTTAGCTGCCAAAATTACACATTTTTTTTGAATTATCTGCTTTTTTCGTCCAAAAATAGGTTATGGAGAGCAGAAAATAGGTGATTTTTAACTTTTTCGCCTATCTTTCTGCTCTTTTTCCCTAATTTCTAGTCTTGTATAGGACTTGTCCTGCTGCTGGAGATTCGTAAGTTTCAGTAGCAGATTTCGCCTCGTTTTTTACTCTTTAGAAGCTGGTTGCTGACCAGCCTGAACTGCAGAGAGAACAGCAGAGAGTGCTGCAGCTGCCTGTGCTGCCTTCTGCTTGTTAGGCTGCTGTTGAGCTTTCTGGTTGTTGTTCTTCTGCTCGTTGTTTCTAGGAGCATTGTTCTGCGCCTCCTTCTGCTCGTTGTTTCTAGGAGCATTGTTCTGCGCCTCCTTCTGCTCGTTATTTCTTGGAGCATTGTTCTGTGCCTCCTTCTGCTCGTTACCCTTAGGTGCTCCCTGTTTTCCGTTCTTGGAAGGGAATGGAGATGGAGCATGCTTCTTTGGGATAGAGAAGCGAACCTTTTCACTTTCGTCTCGCTTCTCGTGATAGAGTTTTGGCAATGGGTTTGTACCCACCTCGTCGCTTGTTTCGCGATGGCGGAATGCATCGAGTGCCGTGAAGATAGCATGGCGGAAAGATGTAGGGTCTGCCTCGTTGCAGCCTGCCATAAAGTAGCAAGGGGTTGTATTGGCTGCGGTATGGATGAGTGGCAAACCAGCAGTGTAGAGCACGCCATCCTCGTTGTAGAGGGCATGGAATGGCACGGTAGCCTGATCGTAGTACATTGCCATGATTCCATCGAATTCACTGAAGTAACCACTGCCGAAGAATTCGTCTGCAGGGTAAGGACCAAACGCCTGGATTCCCTTGTCTGCAAGGTGGTCGATGGCAGGGATGATGATTTCGCGTTCCTCTTTGCCACAACTCTGTTCCTCGTTGATGCTAGGATTCAGGGCGAGTACGGCGATACGTGGATTGGTGATGAGGAAGTCGCGCTTCAATGTCTGCCAGAGCAATGTTGTCTTGCTCACGATCCTTTCCTGACTGATTGCGCCAGCTACTTGAGCCAAAGGAGTCTTTTCTGTGATAGCTGCGATACGGAGGTCACCTCCGATGAGGATGCTCAGGGCACTGTTGCGGTCACCGATGCATGTTTCGATGTACTCCTTGTGTCCCTTGAAGGTATATCCTTCAATCTTGACGTTCTGACTGCTGACTGGTGCTGTAATCAAGACATCGTAGAGATTGTTGCGATAGTCGGTCATAGCACGGTCGAGTGCTTTGATGGCTGCAGCTCCTGATTCATCAGTAGGAAGTCCCATATCTACCTTAACCTCTTCATCTACAGCAGCGAGGAGGTTGATACGTCCATCTTCAGCATCTTCTGCTTTCTGGATGATAGAGAACTGGGCTGGCAGATTCATCGCCTTGCGATAATAAGCTGCCACTTTTGGTGAACCATAGATAATTGGGGTACAAAACTCCAACATCTCAGGCTCACTGAATGCCTTAAAAATGAGTTCATATCCGATACCATTGGTATCTCCGTGGGTGATAGCCACCCTGATTTTCTTGTTGTCCATTAATACTTATTTTATAGTAGAAATCGCAGCTTCGAGCTGCTTGATTAATATTTTCTTTTTCATTTCGGGAGCATAGACGAATCCGATGATGTAGAGGTCGTAGCCTTGCTGAATTTCTGCTTGGCTTGTTGACTCATGAATGCGATGCATGACATAAGGTCCTCCCATGGCATCCCCCTTCATCTCCCAGAGCCCTCTTTTCGAAAGAACTGGAATTACCATATACATGCTGTCGGTTTCGCCGAGCATATTGGTTCGAAGAATGCTGTCGATCTGAGCTTTATCATCTGCAGGAACTGCATTTGAATTCTTCATTCTTCGTTCTTCACTCTTCACTTTTTCAGCTCTTCGTTCTTCACTCTTCAGTTTAAACACGAGCAGGTTCTGCATCCCCGAGCTGGCGTTGTTCGAGATCCAGATGAAGTCTTTCGCCTTTTTACTGGCGTTCATCGAGACCGGAATCTTCATGTCGATTCCGAACATCTTTTTGATTTCGTCCTGCATCTCCTTGTTTTGTTTGCTGGGGTTGCAGGAGATGATATCCGCCAGATGTTTCAGTTCCACTTCATCCACGATTTGGCGAAGTTTCTTGCCATTGAGCCTTTCTCGCAACTGCTGTGGCGATTGGGCAGAAATGCGAATGATATTCTGCGGTGCAGCATTCTCGTCGTGGCGAAGCGTGACGGAGAAATCCCGCTCTCCGATATTAACGACGATTCTGGTTCTGACGAGCAGATAGCTGCCTTGTGTCTTGCCCTTTTTCACCTGAATCAGTCGGCAGAATGGTTCGGGTTGGGGCAGTCCTGTCACATCCTCCGTCAGCATCTTTGTCACGATGCTGTCGGTATCCCCTTCGAGCACCACCTCGTAAGGTTGTCCCGTGCTGGCTGGCTTTTTCCTGTTCTTACCTGTTATATCGCAACTTGTCAGGAGAATGAATATAAGATAGAACGAGAAAAGGAACGTAATCTTTTTTCTCACCATTATGTAATTCTCTACATCTCCTCTTTCTGCTTTTCATCCTCATGCTGTCGGATTTCTCCGATTTTCTTCGAGGTGCTGAGCAGACCGCAGGCTGCGTAAATGTCCTGGCCGCGGCTGGCACGGATAGTGGTGAAAACACCATGGGAAGTGAGGTAATCACGGAACTGCTCCATCTTCTCATCGTCAACACCCTGCAATGGAATGTCGGGAATCTGATGGAAGCGGATGAGATTGAAACGGCAATCGAGACCCTTCACCAGTTTGATGATGGCTTTGGCATGCTGCATGCTGTCGTTCACTCCCTTGAATACGATGTACTCGAAACTCAGGCGGCGCTGATGAGAGAAATCGTAGTTCTTAAGAAGCTCTACCACCTGTTCGATACCCATTCCGCGTTCTGCAGGCATCAGTTCGGCACGTTCTGATGGTATCGGGTCGTGCATCGAAATTGCCACATGGCATTCGCTCTCTTCCAGGAATCGCTTCAACTTGTTCTTCACGCCCACGGAACTTACTGTGATTCGCTTCGGACTCCACGCCCAACCGTAATCGGCGGTGAGAATCTCGGTTGCACGAAGCACATTGTCGAGATTGTCCATCGGCTCTCCCTGTCCCATGAACACGATGTTGGTAAGCTTATCCACCTCCGGCAGCGAGTAAATCTGGTTCAGAATGTCGCCGGCAGGCAAACTCCCCTCGAATCCCTGCTTTCCGGTCTGGCAGAAGAGACAGTTCATCTTGCAGCCCACCTGTGATGAAACGCAGAGGGTGGCACGGTCTTTATCCGGGATATACACCGTTTCAACGAATTTGCCGCTTCGGGTAGGGAAGAGGTACTTGATGGTACCATCCACAGAGTATTGTGCGTCAGAGAATTCTGCGCATCCTATTTCGTATTCGGCAGCGAGTTTGGCACGGTTGGCTTTCGAGATGTTGGTCATCTCATCAATGCTCTTTACGTGCTGCTCATAGAGCCACTTCGCCATCTGTCCGCCGGTGAAGGCAGGCATGCCGAGATCCTTAGCCACCTGCTTCAATTCTGCAAGTGTAAGACCTAAAAGATATTTTTTTTCATTATTCATACTGCAAAGATACGCTTTTTTGCTGAAAAATTCGTATCTTTGCCACATATTTTAATATAATAAGCTAAAATAAGGTGAAAATGAGAGAAAAAATAGATCTTTTCTTGCCTTGTGACGACCTACAGGAAGCTAGATTTACGACCATAGATCTTCACGAAGACAAAACAGTACAGCATATCAACCTCCTGGTGAGCGCTGACTTCGCTGCCCAGCATCCGGTGCCGGAAGGTTGCACCTTCATTGCCGTTGACCGCCTTGAGAGTTCTAACACAGTAGAGAGCATCGCGGAGAACACCGATGCCGACTATGTGTTGGTCTGTACCAAAAATACAGATATCCGATGGGGCAATCTCGCATTGGAGCGTTTTCTCCGTGTGGCTGATGACACGGGAGCGGTGATGGTTTACTCTGATCATTACACAATGGTAGTGGATGAGGAGGAAACTGCCAAGTTCCAGGCTTCATTGGGTGAAGATGCTTCTGAGCTGGAGAAATCACTGAGAGTTCCTAAGTTGGAAAAGCATCCGGTAATCGACTATCAGCAAGGTTCACTCCGTGATGATTTCGATTTTGGAAGCCTCTGGCTCATCAAGGCACAGGCTCTCCGTGACTATGTAGCTCAGCGCGATCGTCAGGAATACCTCTATGCAGGTCTCTACGACCTGAGACTTTATCTGAGTAGAGTGGGAGAAATCTTCCATATCAATGAGTATCTCTATACCGAGACAGAGAGAGACAATCGCAAGAGCGGTGAGAAACAGTTCGACTATGTGAATCCTCGCAACAGAGAGGTGCAGATAGAAATGGAAAAGGCTTGTACCCAGCATCTTGGTAAATTGGGTGCCTTGATTGATACCTGTTACTATCGTCAGCCGAATTTTGATGAGCAGGACTTTGAATATGAGGCATCTGTCATCATCCCGGTTTTCAATAGAGAGAAGACCATTGCAGACGCAGTGCTTAGTGCGATGAGCCAGAAGACCAATTTTAAGTTCAACGTCATAGTTGTAGATAATCATTCTACCGATCGTACAGGTGAAATCGTGGAGGAAATAGCTGATAGTACGAACTGGGATGTAGAGAAACTTGATTTGGAATATAAGGAGGGAAAGGTAAAATGTACGATGCGGGAAAAGTTGGCTCCACGTCTCTTCCTGCTCCAACCTGCAAGCAAAGACCTAGGAATAGGTGGCTGCTGGAATCTGGCCATCTCTAGCGAGTTTTGCGGAAAGTTTGCCGTTCAGCTCGATAGCGATGACCTCTATTCTTCTACCGAGACACTGCAGAAGATAGTAGATGCTTTCCATCAGCAGAAGGCTGCGATGATTGTGGGTTCTTATCGTATGTGTGACTTTGATTTGCAGACCCTTCCTCCTGGACTTATCGACCATAAGGAGTGGACCGAGGAAAATGGCTGTAACAATGCCTTGCGCATCAACGGTTTAGGTGCTCCTCGTGCTTTCTTTACCCCGTTGGCAAGACAGATACAGTTTCCTAATACCAGCTATGGCGAGGACTATGCGATGGGCTTGGCTTTCTCTCGCCGCTACCGCATCGGCAGAATCTATGAGGAACTTTACCTCTGTCGTCGCTGGGGAGGAAACTCCGATGCAGCCCTCAGTATAGAAAAGGTGAACGCCAATAATCTTTATAAAGACCGTTTGCGCACCATGGAGTTGAAGGCACGTCAGCAGATGCTGTTGGGAAAGGCTGATATTATGGAAGATAGCAGTATCTCCCGTTTCTTCAATCGACAGTTGGAGCAATGGGACGAGGCTCGCCATCGTTATCGCGACCTCAAGCATGTAGAAACCAAGACACTCTCTGAGTTTGTGAAGTTGCAGTGGAATCCGGCTCGTATGGTTAGCACGGGAGCCAAAATCGACAAGAAGGCTTTGAGCGAGCGCCCTTGTTTCCTCTGTGCTGCTAATCGTCCGGTAGAACAGATGGTGCAGCAGATAGATGATAAGTTCCAGCTTCTGGTGAATCCGTTCCCTATCTTGCCAATCCATTTCACGATCCCGGCACGCAAACACCAGTATCAGCTCATCTATAAGAACTATGGTGAGATGCACAGATTCCTGAGTCTGCACAGCGACTTGATGGTATTCTATAATGGTCCGAAGTGTGGAGCTTCTGCTCCAGACCACCTGCATTTCCAGGCTGGTTCTAGTGGACTTCTTCCTTTGCAGGCAAATTGGCAGCGCCTTTCCCGCAATCTTACCGATATCATCTCGCTGAATGATGATGAGAAGATTGCTTTGGTTCGCGATTTCATCGTGCCAGCCTTTGTTATCATCTCGAAGAGCGAAGAGAGTGATGAAACCCTCTTCCGCCGTCTTTACAAGGCTTTGCCTCATCGTGGCGACGAGAAAGAGCCAATGATGAACATCGTTGCCTGGCGTAAGGGCGAAGAATTCATCACTGTGGTTATCCCAAGAGAGAAACATCGACCAGATGCTTACTTTGCAGAGGGGGATGCACAGGTGATGGTTTCGCCGGGAGCACTCGATATGAGTGGACTTATCATTACTCCTCGTGAGGAAGATTTCCGTAAACTCACCGATGAAAAGGCTACTGCTATCTTGCAGGAATGTGGCATCAGCCCTGAGAAGGTGGAAACCATCGTTAATAAGCTGAAGGCGGCTAAGGAAGCTAAGGCTACTGTCGGTGCTTCTGCCTTATATAATAATGGAAAGGAGCCTGAGGTAACTGTTGGAATCGTAAGTGCGCAGAAGGTTCATTTCATACTCAATAAACCTTATCTTGCCAAGGGAGAAATCGTGATTGGTGAGCAGGAGGTGGAATTCTCCGAAGGTGGCGTGCTTTGGAATGGAAATCAGTATAGTTCACTGACTTTCCATCCGCAGAGTCCGGATGCCTCTTTCTCATTGAGTGATGTAACCATCGGTGTGAACTTCCATTGGGAACGCAAGGAAACTCAGACTTTCCTGGGTACGCTGAGATTCCTGGTAGAATCTGATAAGATTTTAGCCATCAATGAGCTACCTGTAGAGAAATATCTGGAGAGTGTCATCAGCAGTGAGATGAGTGCTACATCCAGTCTTGAACTCTTGAAGGCGCACGCCGTGATTTCCCGCTCTTGGCTTTTGGCTCAGATGCAGCATCGCAGAGAGGTGGCGGAGAGTGGCAACAATTTCTTCTCTTTCGTGAAGAAGGAGGATACGCTCATCCGTTGGTACGATCGCGAAGATCATACTCTTTTCGATGTTTGTGCCGATGACCACTGTCAGCGTTATCAGGGAATTACGAAGGAGACCTCACCACATGTGGCAGAGGCTGTAAGACTCACCAGAGGACAGGTTCTGCTGGATGGTGATGAGATTTGTGATGCCAGATTCTCGAAGTGTTGTGGCGGTATTACCGAGGAGTTCCAGTATTGCTGGGAGAATACGCCGAAGAATTATCTCACAGCTGTAAGGGATATTGCCTTGGGTATCGAGGATGCAAAGGTTATGCCTGATCTTACCATCGAGGAAGAGGCTGAGAAATGGATTCGTTCGAACCCACCTGCTTTCTGCAATACGACAGACAAGAAGATTCTTTCGCAGGTATTGAATGATTATGACCAGGAGACTGCCGATTTCTATCGTTGGAAGGTAACGCTCACTCAGGAGAAACTCCAGCAGCTTATCGCTGACAAACTGAAGATGGACTTTGGTGCCATCCTCGACCTGAAGGCCGTAGAGCGAGGTAAGAGTGGAAGAATCAGCAAACTCCAGATCATCGGTACCGAGAAAACCTTCACCATCGGTAAGGAACTCGAAATCCGACGTGCGCTCAGCGAGTCTCATCTTTTAAGTTCTGCCTTTGTGGTAGATAAACAGGATGAAGACGAGCAGGGTATACCTCAGCGTTTCGAACTCATCGGTGCAGGATGGGGCCATGGCGTAGGTCTCTGTCAGATTGGTGCTGCGATGATGGGTGAGGAGGGTTATCTCTATGATGCCATCCTTCTCTATTACTATCAGGGTGCAGAAATCAAGAAACTCTATAAATAAGTTGTAGAATGGTAACATTGAAAAATAGTCGGAATCCATGGGCTTGGATTCCGACACTCTACTTTGCGGAAGGACTGCCTAACGTCATCGTGACAGCCCTCTCTGTGGTAATGTATATGCAGTTGGGCTTGACCGATGCCGAGGTGGGGCTCTATACCGGATGGCTCGCCCTGCCTTGGGTTATCAAACCCTTGTGGAGCCCATTCATCGATCTGCTGAAGACCAAGCGTTGGTGGGTATTGACAATGCAGGCTCTCATCGGAGCAGCTCTTGCCGGAATCGCCTTTTCGCTGCCTACTGCCTTCTGGTTCCAGGCCACGATGTGCTTCTTCTTCCTCATCGCCTTCTGTAGTGCCACCCACGATATTTCAGCGGATGGTTTCTATATGATAGAGTTGGATGAGCATACGCAGACCAAGTTTGTGGGGTTAAGAAACACCTTCTATCGCCTTGCCATCATCTTCGTGAATGGATTCCTGGTGATGTTAGCTGGTGTTCTCCAGGTGCTGTTCCGTAACCAGATCCGCTTCTCGTGGGCGCTTATCTTCTACGGTTTGGCGGGTATCTTCATCGGATTGTGGCTCTATCATAGCAGATTCATGCCGCGTCCGAAGGAGGATGTACAGACCGACAGAACGGTGAGTGAAGTGGCGCACGAACTGAAGAATATGTTCCGCACCTTCTTCGTGAAGTTCGGATTGGGAGAAACCATCTGTGTGATGCTCTTCCTCCTGCTCTATCGTTTCCCGGAAGCACTCTTGAATACGATGACCAAGACATTCATCCTTCGTCCTAATTCACAGGGCGGACTAGGCTTGTCTCCGCAGGAATATGGCTTTGCCAATGGTACTGTAGGACTGATCGGTTTGTTGCTGGGTGGCATCATTGGTGGTATTCTGGTGAGTAGGGATGGTATGAAGAAATGGCTTTGGCCGATGGTTTGTGCCATTACCCTACCTGATGTGGTTTACATCTATTTGAGCTACTCACTCAATAGCGACATCGTCGTGGTTTCGAGCTGCCTCTTTATCGAGCAGTTCGGTTATGGTTTGGGCTTCACGGTTCTTACCCTTTATATGCTGTTCTATAGCCAGGGCAAGTTCAAGACATCCCATTATTCCATCTGTACGGGTATCTCTTATTTAGGTTTGATGTTGCCTGGTATGGTTTCGGGATATCTGAAAGATATGGTAGGCTATCGCTTGTTCTTCATCATTGTAATGGCATGCTGCGCCATCACCTTCCTGGTTACTGCTTTTCTGAAGATAGATCCTGAGTTCGGAAAGAAAGAGAAGGAGATTAAGGAGAAATTTGAAGAGGAAGAAATGGAAGTAATAGAATAATATTTCTATGGAAAATAGGAGCTGTCTCTACTTGAAGATAGAATCTGTTTTCTATATATAAATAGGTGAAAATCTGAGAAAAGGTCGTTGGGTATCGTCCCAACGACCTTTTTCTGTTAAAGTATTTGAAATCTTTATCTTCTGCCCTTGTGATATCATTTTAATACCGTATATTTGCGATATCAAAATGATATCAACATTAATAACGTAATAAATAAAGTAAAATTATGGAGAATAAGGAATTTACGTATCAGGGAAAGACCTTGAATGGCATCCTGATGTTAGTATTAAACATCATCGGCTTTTTGGCTGGAGTTGGCTTGTTTATATTTGCCTGCGTTTCGCAAGAGGACTGGCTGACAAATGTATGTGGTGTTTGTGGCGTACTGCTTCTCATCCTGAGCATCATCTGCGTCTGCGGTTTCATCCTGGTAGAGCCGGGTCAGGCTCGCGTGTTGCTTTTCTTCGGTAAATATCGTGGCACTTTTACAGAGCCGGGTTACTATTGGCTGAATCCGTTCCTCAGTCAGAAGAAGCTTTCGCTTCGTGTGCGCAACCTCGATGCCGAACCTATCAAGGTGAATGACAAGACGGGTAATCCGATTATGATTGGTATGGTGCTGGTATGGAAACTGAAGGATACCTACAAGGCTATCTTCGAGATTGATACTCAGACCATGGCTGAGGGTTCTACGGGTCAGGCAGGCATCGGTGCTTCTGCTGCACAGATCATGAACATGTTGGACCGCTTTGTCCAGATTCAGGCAGATGCTGCTCTCCGACAGGTAGCCGGACAGTATGCTTACGATGATGACGAGGGGGAAAAGTCGAATCAGATTACGCTTCGAGATGGAAGTGATGAAATCAATAAGGAGTTGGAGGCTCGCATTGATGAGCGATTGGCAATGGCAGGTATCGAGGTACAATTCCGATGAAGAATTCCAACTGTTCTATGCTCCGGATGGAAAACTATTACAAAGCCTCGATGTAACAGAACTTGGAGGAGAGATTTATCCCGGACTCTTTTTCAATGATTAATACTGACGATTGGTGATTTGTTGATGGTATCCATTCATCAACAAATCACCAATCATTCATCACTAATCATTAATATACCTCTACCCTATCAGCAATACGCTTCGCTTTGTCGCGCAGCGTGTCAAGATCACTGTCAAGAGGTGCATAACACAGCACTACACCCATACGGCGGTTTACGCGGGTAGTAGGCTTACCAAAAATACGCAGATAAGTATCCTCTTCTTTCGTAACCTCTTCCATGCCACGATAATTGGGACGTTCCTGACTGGCTATCGGAGAAAGGATGACAGCACTGGCTCCTATACGCTCCTGCTTGATGCCAGGGATAGGCAGACCAAGCACCGCACGACAGTGCAATTCAAACTCATTCAGATTCTGGGTTCCGGCCAGGGTTACCATACCCGTATCGTGCGGACGTGGAGAGAGTTCGGAGAAATAGACACCGTTCTCATGGCTGAGAAAGAATTCCCCTCCCCACAATCCGGCACCGGTCAAGGCACGGGTCACTTTCTCTGCCATATCCTGCGCCTCCCTTAGATGGGCAGGGTCAATATGGGCAGGCTGGAAGCTTTCACGATAGTCCCCACCCTTCTGTACATGGCCGATAGGCGGGCAGAACAAGGTCGGACCATTCTTCTGTGTTACGGTGAGCAGTGTTATCTCACTGTCGAACTTGATGAACTCTTCAATGATAAGTTCTTTGATGTCTCCACGGCTACCATTACAGCCATACTCCCAGGCATGCTCCAGTTCGTCGGCACTCTTTACGAGAGACTGGCCTTTACCGGAAGAGGACATCAGCGGTTTCACCACACACGGGAAACCTATCTTTTCAGCAGCAGCTTTCAGTTCATCCAAAGATTTGGCATAAAAATATTTAGCAGTCTTCAATCCCAGCTCTTTAGCTGCAAGGTCACGTATGGCTTTACGGTTCATGGTAAAGTTCACGGCGCGTGCACTGGGCACTACCTGAATGCCTTCTTTCTCGAAATCATACAGACGTTCCGTACGGATAGCCTCAATTTCCGGAACAATAATATCCGGCTGGTGTTTGCGTACTACACGTTCCAAAGCATCTCCATCGAGCATGCTGAATACCTCACATTCATCTGCCACTTGCATGGCAGGCGCTCCGGCATACGAGTCACAAGCAATAATGTGCTGACCTTTACGCTGGGCAGAAATTACAAACTCTTTTCCTAATTCCCCGGAACCGAGCAACAGTATTTTCTTCATTATTTTGAGTGTTTTATGTTAATGATGCAAAATTAGTACATTTCGATGAAATATGGCTTTTTTAGTGACGTACTTTTGGATATTTATTGTGAAAACGGAAACCTAAGCCGAGCATCAGATAATTAGGGGTCTGGAAGTTCTGAAGATTATAACCGATGTGGAGGAAAGTACTGCGGGTAATTCCTATTTTCAGGGCTAATATCTGATAAAGTCCCCGCAAGTCACCACGGCCGAGCACATTGGCTCCGATGCCTACGCCGATTGTAAAATATGGCATCACATACTCTGCACGTCCCGACACGCCGAGTGATAGTTGATGCTGGATGCCCGGTTTCAGAAATTGACGTGGAGGAGGCGTGCCGTTTCCATTCGAATCGACAATATAATCTTCCATATAGGTA
>OLQW01000681.1_pt1 | contig 18610 bp, 14 predicted proteins | sample 1672901 | NCBI WGS metagenome assembly OLQW01 (sample SAMEA3136735, study PRJEB25190) | human gut metagenome | reverse complement strand
TCGCTATGATTCCGCGTCCTGCACATCCTAGTCCCGGTGTCGGTCCGCCTGTCTCGATACAGAGCACACCACCGAATCCTTCCTTTGCGATCTGTTCTAATTCTTCCGGCTCCTCATCCTCTTCTCTCATATAATTCATTACCGGACGCAATGGCTCGCCGCCTAACAGATTGATCGTTGAATCTGCTTTCGGATCACATCCGATCTGGATTACGCGCTTCCCCATAGCGGCAAATGCTGCTGCCAGATTCGATGTAATCGTGGACTTTCCAATCCCACCTTTTCCGTAAATTGCTACCTTTAACATATTGCTGATCCTCCCATTTTATTTCCCTGGTAAAGAGAAAGACCCTTCTTCCCCAACGGAAAAAGAGTCTGTTAAAATCACAAAATATTTTTTTGTCTAAACGCTTCTTTACAACTATTCCCGCTCGGTATCTCTTACTTCCTTGCCGTCAGAGTCTATATTCTATTCAAAATCCATGTCTTTATTGCTATGAGACATTTCTCTGCTGCATTCAGATTGAAACGTATTCTTTCCGTTTGGAACAGTTGTAAATCTCTTGCAAAACCATTAGTTAAATTATAACTTATCACTAATAGAATGGCAATGAATTTCTGGTTATTTCAGCGTTTTTTATTTCACAATATTGTTATTATTTTATCCAACAAATTTACTCCAATATCCCTGCACAAAGATAAATAATACGATCAATGGCAGAATATAGGATACATAGAATCTGGCCCACCCCGGGAACTTGATTCCACTTCCTGCATTCGCTTCTTTCTGGAACTTATCCCAGCCCCAACCATAGCGGCTTGTACAGAACAGAAGGTAGATCAGACTTCCGATTGGAAGCAGGTTATTACTTACAATAAAGTCCTCAAGGTCCTGAATATTGCTTCCTGCTCCCAGAGGCATGAAGCCGCTCCATATGTTGAATCCAAAAATACATGGAAGGGAAAGTACAATGATCGCGATCAGATTTCCCACAACCGCCTTTGTTCTTGAACAATTTGTTAAATCCATCACAAATGCGATCAGATTTTCAAACACGGCAATGATCGTAGAGCATGCTGCGAAAAGCATGCAAAGGAAGAAAATTGTTCCCCAGATTCTTCCACCACTCATTGCATTGAAAATGTTCGGAAGTGTGATAAAGATCAGACTCGGACCGCTGTCCGGCTGGACATTAAATGCAAAGCAGGCCGGAAAAATAATAAATCCAGCGATCAATGCAACTAATGTATCCAGAACTGTTACGCAGACTGCTTCTCCTGTCAGAGTTCTTTCTTTTCCGATATAACTTCCAAAGATCGCGATCGCACCGATTCCAAGACTTAATGTAAAGAATGCCTGTCCCATCGCTGCAAAAATAACTTCTTTCAATCCTGATTCTGCTGCTTTCTTAAAATCAGGAAGAAGATAGAACTCCAGTCCTTTCTCTGCTCCCGGCAATGTCACGGAACGCACTGCAAGAATGATCATCAACACGAAAAGGAGGATCATCATTTTCTTTGTGATCTGCTCCACACCTTTCTGAAGTCCCATACAGACGATTCCAAAGCACAGCACAACAACAAGGATCATACAGATTGTCATTGTAACAGGCTGTCCAAGAAGTGATGTAAATACTCCGGTCACACCATCCGCATCAAGTCCTTTAAACTCTCCGATTGCCATCTTTCCTGTATATAGAAGAAGCCATCCGCCGATTGTTGTGTAGAACATCATTAAAAGATAGTTTCCACCGATTCCAAACCATTTATACCAGTGCCACTTTGTTCCCAGTGGTTCCAGACGGTCAAAGGATAGTGCAATACTTGCCTGACTTCCACGACCCACTGCGAATTCCATTACCATGATTGGCAATCCCAACAGAACAAGAAACAGCAGATAGATCAGAACAAATGCTGCTCCTCCATACTTTCCTGTAATATACGGAAAACGCCAAACATTTCCCAAGCCAATGGCACATCCCGCTGAGATCAGGATAAATCCCAGACGTGAGCCAAATTTCTCTCGTTTCATTTCTTAGTTGTCCTCTCTTCCTTCTTTAGTGTCATAAAATGCTGTAACTGAACTTACAACCATTCGATAAGCCATCTCTGCTGCATATTCCGGTGTTTCCTTTTCGCCTGTTTCCAACCATGTTTTCACAAAACCGAGACAACCGTTCAGGCAATAAGAATAAAAATATTTCATTTCACCTGTTTTCTCCGGTACAAGAGCTGCAAGTGACTCCCGGCTCTTTTCCTCTAAAAGCTGCTCTAACTTATGTACAAAACCAATATCCCCATGTGGTCCTACAAGCGCACTTGCAATCTGACGATTTTCATCAAGCACATGAAATAAATCCTGAATAAAATAGTAAACGGTATCTTTTCCCGGATCAATTGGATGTTCACGGATTGCGCGCTGCATCTCTTCCATCATTTCATTTTCAACTTCTGCAAGCAGCCCCGGTATATCAGAATAATGCAGATAAAAGGTAGAACGATTGATATCCACCGCATCTACCAATTCTTTTACCGTAATCTCTCTGATACTCTTCTCCCTCATCAATTGAGCAAGACCTGTTTTAAGCTGACTTTTTGTCTTTCTGACTCTGCGATCTGTCTTCTTCTGCATCTTCTCTTCCCCCCTTTATAACTTACAGTACTACTGACCAATAACTCTCTACTCTGTTTCTATGACTTAAATGAATGATTTTGTTACTGTTCACTCCCGTGTGAACAGTAACATGATTTTCTTCACCCGCTAGACATTTTTCAATCTTTCGTCTATTATTAGACATATCCAGTGTTGATTAATGGTTGTAAATTAGTTTCTACATTAATATAATACTTTTTGACATGAAAATCAACATTGTATCTATTACTAGAAATATTTTTAAGAAAAGGAGTTTTATCCATGAGAAACGCATTTCGGATTTTTCGCCGCGATATGAAACGCCTGCTCCGTAATCCGGCAGCAATACTTGTTTTGATCGGAGTATCTATTCTCCCCTCACTCTACGCATGGTTCAATATTGCAGCAAATATCGATCCTTATGCCAATACTTCCGGCATCAAGGTAGCAGTAGCAAATCTGGACAACGATGCCACACATGATGATCTGACGATCAATGCCGGCAGCCAGATCATTGACCAACTAAAAGAAAACGACCAATTAGGATGGACATTTGTTTCCAAAGATGCTGCTATTGAAGGAGTCAAATCCGGTGAATATTATGCAGCAATCATTATTCCGCAAGATTTTAGCGAATCCCTGCTAAGTGTCCTGTCCGGAAAGATTGAAACTCCGGAACTTGAATACTATATCAATGAAAAACTCAATGCAATTGCGCCAAAGATCACCAGTTCAGGTGCAAGCACGATCCAGACACAGGTTAATAACACCTTTTCCTCTGTTGCATCTGAGACAATTGCCGAGATTTTAAAGGATTCTGTATTCAACATTTCCGACTCTGTTGATTCAACAAATGCAGAGATTAATGATCTGCTTACAAAAGCAAATAATAATATCAAAGAATACGAACAGCTTCTAGAAAAATTCAGTAAAGACTCATCCAATACCTCAAAGCTGATAGAGAATGCAAAAGAAGCATCTACATCTTTAGGAGATGTAGCAACATCCGGAGCAAATGCATTGTCCAGTGCTGACTCTGTCATGAATACGACACGTTCTTCTGCCGGAGATTTTTCTTCCGCACTTTCTAAGTCCCTCTCTGACGGAGAACTTTTACTTGGTCAGGCAAGCAGCTCAGCATCCACAGGACTGACAGAACTTGCTACCGCAGCCGGAAAGATCAACACTTCTGTCAGTGATGCGCTTGGTTATGCAAACTCAGTCAATGAACTGAATGCAGATATTCTTAAAAAAATGCAGGAACTTGCCAATAAGTTTCCGGGAACGATCGGAGATCAGATCAATGCACAGATTTCTGCCCTGCAAACTCAGAACCAGTCAAATCAGGAATTGATCAATAGTCTTCAGACTGGAAATAATGGAATCAAAGATGCGATTGATACAACAACTGCAACACAGGAACAGCTTACTTCTCTGACAAAAGAAAGTATCAATAACTTACATACTTTCCGTTCTACATTTGACCAGAATATTCTTCCACTGCTCGGTCAGACACTGGATACATTTTCCACACTGACCGGTCAGGTAGAAGGAATGCTAAACGGAGTACCGGCTACTTCTAAGCAGATCAATGATATGCTCGACCAGTTAGAGAGTGGATTGTCAAATACAACTGCCCTCCTTGACAGTACGAAGGAATCTTTAAGTGCCGTAAGCGACAAACTAAGTACAATTCAGACGGATCTGAATGCACTAACAGGCTCTGCTACATACCAAAAACTGCTCTCTCTTGAAGGCATTGATGCAGAATCTATCTCATCATTTATGTCCTCTCCTGTGGAGATTAAAACGGAGACTTATTATGCCGTAGATAATTACGGTTCTTCTATGACACCGTTCTACTCTAATCTTGCAATCTGGGTCGGCGGTATCGTACTGATCGCAATCTTTAAGATGGAAGTGGACAAAGACGAATCCATGCGCGGTTACGGACAGACAACATTATACTTTGGCCGCTGGCTCTTATACATAGCCGTTGGTCTTGTTCAGGGATTTATCGTCTGCCTTGGTGATACACTCCTTCCGGGAGTCCAATGCAATCATCCGGCACAATTCATCCTGACAGGAATGGTTTGCTCTTTCGTCTATGTAAATATTATTTATGCACTGTCACTTACATTTAAGCATATTGGTAAAGCGCTCTGTGTTATTCTCGTAATCCTGCAGATTCCTGGTTCTTCCGGAACCTACCCGATTGAGATGACACCAGCCTTTTTCCAGAAACTGCATCCACTCCTTCCATTTACATATGGTGTGAATGCTATGCGTGAAGCAATTGCCGGTTTCTACGGTTCTAACTTCCGCAACGATCTTCTGATCCTGCTCCTGTGCTACGTGCCGATCTCTCTGCTTATTGGACTTGGACTGCGCCCGGCTCTTTCCGGACTGAACCATCTGTTCGACAAGAAACTGGCAGAGACAGAATTTATGATGTGCGAACCTCACGAAGCAGAACTTAGCAGAAGTACACAGCTCTCCATGCTCTTACAGGCATCTCTTTCCATCGAAGACCTTCGCCTTGTAACAGCTGAACGAGCACAGAAATTTGAAAACAATTACCGTAAGATGATTCGTATCGGCTTCCTTGCCATTGCGATCATCCCTCTGATCTTCCTGATCCTGATGTTCAGTCTCGAATCAAAGATTGTATTCCTGACTTTATGGATCATTTCCATCATTGCGATCTCAGTATGGTTGATCGTTGTAGAATACATTCATACAAAATTAGAAGAACAGAAAGAACTTGCCGGTATGTCTTACGAAGAAATGCTTGAAAACTTCCGTGGAAAGGAGGCGGAATAATTTGAAAAATATTTTTTTAATCCTAAAAAATGATCTGATGAAGATCCAGAAAAATGTCATCGCAATGATCGTTATTATGGGAATCACTGTAATTCCGACTCTTTATGCATGGTTTAACATTTCCGCAAGCTGGGATCCTTACGGAAATACAGGTGCGCTGAAACTTGCAGTTGCAAGTGATGACAAAGGGTATGAAAGTGATCTTATTGCTGTAAAGATTAACATGGGAGATCAGATCCTCTCTTCTCTGCATAAAAATTCTCAGTTCAACTGGGTTTTTACTGATTCAAAAGATGCTCAAAAAGGTGTAAAATCCGGAGAATATTATGCTGCGATCGTAATCCCTGAAGACTTTAGCCAGAAAATGATGAGTGTCTTCTCTTCTGAAGCTGAACATCCGGATCTGACTTATTATGAAAATGAAAAAGAAAATGCGATTGCTCCGATCATTACCGGAAAAGGCGCAACGGCTGTCCAGAAACAAATTAATCAGACATTCATTGAGACAATTGCCCAGACCGCACTTGATGCATTTCAGACGGTAGATTCAATCGCAAAGAAGACAGATGATGATTCTCTGATCAACAATATGAGTAGTAATTTGAATCAGATGGGATCTGATCTTGGAACTGTTGCTGCAACTGTTCAGTCCTTCTCAGACATGACAAACTCTGCAGTTACAATGCTGAACACAACAACAGAATTTCTTCAGGAAACCGGTTCCGGCACAAAAACCAGCCTCAATTCCTTAAAGAATTCTGATTCCGGAATTGATTCATTAACTGCTGCCCTGTCCGGAACTACAAGCACGATTTCTGACGCATTAGCACAAAATGCAAGCTTCTACACCGCTGTCTCTGATACTATTGACAAGGCTTTAAGTTCCTACAACTCAGATGCACAGGCGGCAACAAATGCATTGTCTTCCGTAAGTAGCCGCGTACAGAATGTCATTGACGGGTATAATCAGCTTTCTGCTGCATTATCTGCTATTGCAGACGCCTCCTCAGATTATCCTGAGATTCAGAATGCGATCAATGGAATCAATCAGCAGATTCAGCTGGCAATTGAACGACAGACTGCACTCCGTGATAAAATTAACGGTGCTGCAACTTCAATTACTACAGCAACTGCAAATGCCACTACATTAAAGAGTGAACTTGATAGTCTGATCAGCGAAGCAACCTCTTCCGTCAAGGCAGTTGAGACAACTTACGAACAAAATGTAAAAGGAAATCTTGATAATCTTTCCAATTCATTGAGTTCTACAACAGGTTCTGTTTCCTCTATGCTTGGAAGCCTTGACAGCAGCATTGAAAATATTGCTAACGTTACCGGTTCTGCTTCCAGCGGACTTACAGGACTTCAGACAGCACTTACTAATTCTGCTGCTCTGTTAAAAGAATCTTCTGAAAAGCTGACAGCTGTAGCTACAAAAATTTCCACCGATGATTCAGAAGGTATGGCTGCCGTAACAAACCTGTTATCCGAAGACTCCGAAACGATTTCATCTTTCCTCTCCTCCCCAGTCAAACTGGATGAGAAAAAGATTTATCCAATTGAAAATTACGGGTCTGCAATGACTCCATTCTACTCCACTCTTGCGATCTGGGTAGGTGCTGTTGTTATGGCTGCCATGCTAAAAGTCACTGTAGCTGATTCTACAAAGAAGATACTATTCCATCCGAAAGAATATCAGCTCTATATCGGACGTATCCTACTTCTGATCATTATCGGTTTCATGCAAAGTGCACTCATCTGTCTTGGAGATCTTTTCTTCCTTGGTATTCAGTGTAAGCATCCGGTAATGTTTGTACTAACCGGTATGTTTACAAGCTTTGTCTATGTGAATCTGATCTATGCACTGACTGTCTCCTTTGGAGATATCGGTAAAGCCATTGCCGTTGTCCTGATGGTAATGCAGGTCGCAGGAAGTGGTGGAACATTCCCGATCCAGTGTGCACCGAAGTTTTTCCAGGTTGTTTATCCACTTCTGCCGTTCACACACAGCATGAATGCGATGCGTGAATGTATTGCAGGGTTCTACGGAACAACTTATGCAGCAGAAATTGGAAAACTGGCAATCTACCTCGTTCCTTCACTGTTGCTTGGACTACTTCTTAGAAAACCGATCATAAAGATGAACGACGCATTTATGGAGAAGCTTGAAAGTACACATCTGATCTAATGTAATGGTCTAAAATATATAACTACAAAAAGCCCCCTAAAACATTACCGTTAACAGTTCTGTTTTAGGGGTTCTCTTATTATTTCATATTATTTTCTACCGTCTGCTGTACCTCCTTTGGTACTTCATCTGTAAAAATCGGAATAAAAATTTCTTCTTCGATACCTACTCCATAAACTTCATTACCATTGAGTTTTCCATCCATATAATGATCCAAAATCCAGGAATATATTTTCCCGAAATCAAACTTAATCGACGCTGCAACCGTTCCCGGAGCAAGATCATTTTGATTCTCTGAAAATCCAATCACCTTTACTCCATTTTCCTTTGCAGCCTCAATGCAGCCATTTCCAACTTTATTTGCGTAAATAAATAAAACATCTGCACCTTTTCCGATCATTTGGTTTGCAATCTCTTTTCCAAGTTCCTCATCTTCCCAACTATTCGCATAGGCCCTGAGTACTGTTGCATTCGGAAGCTTTCTATCCGCAGCCAGCTGACGAACATCCTTTTCATACTGATCCAGCAAGGTCTCCATTGCCTCATTCGGATAACCGGCAATAACGCCAAATGCTCCTGTCTTCGTCAGATTTCCACCAATGATTCCCGCCAAATGGCTTGCCTCCTCTTCTTTTGGATAAACAGAGAATGTATTTTTACCTGATGCCGATCGGCCATTTAAAATACAAAAATCAACTTTCGGATAATCTCCTGACACGGAAGAAACAACCTCCTCGAACTGTGATCCTGCAAGTATGATCAGATTATAATTATCTTCTGCATATCTGCGAATCACTGCGTCAAAGTCTTTCTCTTCGACATTACTCTGATACTCCAGATCAATTTTCTTATCTTTGTTCTGATTTGCAAGAATCCCTTCGTAATTTCCCTTATTCCAACTTTGATCATTTATATCTCCCGGAAGAATTACAACAACTTTCGGCTGATTGGCCGGAATAATTTTTCGGTAAGTAGTTCCTTCGATTACTGCAACAATGATAAGTAATACTGCAACAATGAAGACTGTCTCAGCTTTTATTTTCTTTTTTTTCCTGGTATCTTCCATGCCTTGTTATCCTTTATTTTTGAGTTCTGTATCTTTCAGATTCTCTGACTTTCGATTATAAATCTCCTAAAAAAGGTTTTCTATAGAGATACTTTCCATCTCCTCGATTACCTTTAAATTCGTTATTTTCAGCGATGATATTTCCTCTCTGCATTACGAGATCAATCTTTCCGTGCAGATCTGTTCCTTCATAAGAAGTATAATCAACAGCTCCGTGCATCATCTTGTGAGTCAATGTCTGTTTTGCATCAGCATCAATAATCACAAGGTCTCCATCTGCTCCCGGTTCAATAATTCCCTTCTTAGGATACATCCCGTACACCTTTGCCGGATTTGTACAAGCAACTTCTACCAGCTTGTTGATGCTGATTTTGTTTTTCATTACACCTTCTGAGAAAAGAAGAATCATTCTTTCTTCAACTCCCGGAGCTCCATTCGGACATTTTCTAAAATCATCCTTGCCGTCCTGTTTCTCTTTTGCATAATTGAATGGACAATGATCTGTCGCAACGATCTGAATCTCCCCTGCCTCTAATCCTTTCCACAGCGCATCAAGATCCTGCTGTGTACGAAGCGGTGGAGACATAATATATTTCAATCCATCCGGATCTTTATATCTGTCTTCTGTAAGTGTCAGATACTGTGTACATGTCTCAACAAAAATGTTTTTCTGTCCGTTTCTTCTTGCTTCTTCAACTGCTTCAAGACTTTCCTTACAAGAAAGATGTACAATATACACCGGTGCATCACCTGCAAGCTTCGCAAGATAAAGGACTCTTCTTACAGCCTCTGCTTCTGCAAGATTCGGCCTGCTCTTTGCATGATAGATCGGCGCAGTCTTTCCGGCATCACCATATTCTTTCTTCAGATGCTCTACCACATAATGATTCTCGCAATGGAATGCTGTGATTCCATGCAGTTCTTTCATCTTCTTAAGAACTTCTAAAATACCATCATCATCAATCTTATAGCCATAAGTCATATAAACCTTTGTGCTCTGGACTCCGTCATCCATCATTGTCTCAAGTTCATTTAAAATAGACTCGTCTACATGCTGGACTACTCCATGGAATCCATAATCGATAACAGCTTTATCGTCTGCCAGTCCATGATATACATCCAGTTGATGATGTAGTGGGCATCCTGCCGGTCCGAATCCCATATGGTCTACGATTGTTGTAGTTCCGCCGCATGCGGCTGCAACAGTACCTGTATAAAAATCATCTACTGCTCTCGCGATTCCGACATCAATATCCATATGCGTATGAACATCAATACCTCCCGGGAGAACATATTTTCCTTTTGCATCGATCACCTTATCTGCATCCCCAATTTTTGCTTCCAGGTTCTTTCCGATACATTCGATCACACCATCCTCAATTAGGACATCTGCTTCATAAGTGTCCTCCGGTGATACGATCATTCCATTTTTTACAAGTGTTTTCATGATACTTCAACTCCTCTCTTAGTTTCACTTATACTTCTACCGCAGTCTATGCTTTTCATAGCTGCGGTGATTTTTGTGCCTGATAAGTGCTGTTTCTAACCTCTTTTTGCTGCTTTAATATAGATAAAGTATGCAAGACCTGCACCGATACTTCCTACTACATATGCATTGTCAAAGATAAATTTCAGTGGTGCAATATATTTTCCGGCAAAGATAATGATCATTGCTGCCACAAAAATAATGATGATCGGTACATTAAAGCCTTTTAAATAATAATATTTTCCGCTGTCTTCCTTGTACATATCAACCATATCAACCTCTGTCTTATGCTCAAACAGATAGGATACCAGATATAATCCTGAGATAGGTCCCAGCAACGCTCCAAGCATTCCACATACATTATAAATCAAATCGTACGCACTTGCCAGTGCATTCCACGGTTGAGCAAATAAAGCAAGTACTGCTGCAATCAAAGCAGCCTTTTTGTAGCTTACTTTCTTTGCAAATAAAGTTGCGATAACATTTGTCGGTGGAACCAGATTTGCTGCAACATTTGTTGTCAGTACAGCCATAATAATGAACAATGAAAAAATAATTACAATAAGTGGATTGTCAAATTTACTTACAAGAACTGCCGGCTCCCAGATTGCTTCTTTAAATACAATTGCTGCTCCTGCTGTTCCGCAAATTCCTACAAAGGAAATGAATGCTGTCATTACAGGTGCCCCGACAAGCTGTCCTACTGCCTGTGCCTTCTGTGTTTTACAATTCTTTGTGAAATCTGCCATAGACAGTGCAATACCACCGTCAAATGCAATCATTGAAGACAATGCCGGGAAAAACAGTGTCCAGAAATTCTTGGACGGATCTCCCTGAAGAGATGGGTCAGAAAGAAGTTTCGACACACTCCAATCTGCACTTCTAATTCCCCAGATGATTACGATAAAGCTCAACACAATCAATACCGGTGCTGCAAACTTTTCCAGTTTCTGTAATGCACTGGATCCTGATCCTGCAATATATACGTTCATTGCCCAGAATAATAAGAATGAAATAAATAAACCTTTAAATCCAAGTCCATGCCATGCTGGAATGATTGCTCCGATAATTGCATTAAGTGCCTGACCGCCAATCCATGCCTGAACACCGAACCAGAAACACCCAAGTACTCCACGGACAATTGACGGGACTACAGTTCCTTTTGATCCAAACACCATTTTACTGAGCATCGGATAACCAAGTCCATACTTTGTACCGAAATGTCCAAGAACAACTGCAAAAATCATAACTAGTGTATGTCCTAATACAATCGTTAACAATGCCTGTGCCCATGACATACCAGATACGATCAGTCCACTTGCCACCTGATATACTGCGATAGATACAATCATACCAATCCACAGATTTCCCATGTCCCATGCTGACCAGTTACGCTCTTTTGAACTCAATGGTTTTGTCGCATCTGCATAATTATTTTTGTATTTATGGATTTCCTTTTCACCTTCCGGTGTCAATTCTACCATATCGCCTATCTGTCTTTGAAAAGCCCCCATAATGTACCTCCATTATTTTTTATTTTTGTTTCGATATATCATTTGCGCATTGATATCTTATACTTCAATTTTAGTACATTTTGTTGCATTTTCAATGTGATAACTTTCTATTTTTGTTTAATATTTACGGTTTTTATGTTAGATTTTCTACATTTCCATGAGAGAATTATTTAAAATATATTTTTTATCTTTTATTGTTTGTTTCTGTATTCTGTCGGCGTAAGATTATATTTTTTCTTAAACATACTGCTAAAATAACGAACATCGTTAATTCCCACTTTTTCTGAAACTTCTCCTATTCTAAGCTGCGGATTCTTAAGAAATTGACAAGCTTTCTCCAGCCGGTAATCTATAATATATTCAGATACATTCTGACCTGTATGTTTTTTAAACAACTCACTCAAATAGTTGGGCGTGATACAAAGTTGTTCTGAAATCTTTGTCAAGGTCAGCTTTTGTGAATAATTCATAGAAATGTAGTCCATCGCTTTCTGAACAAAAAGATTTGTCACTTTCATTTCTTGTTTTTCTTCCCTCCGAGGTTTCTGAATATTTTTCTCAATTTCTTCCAGAATTCCAATCAATTCTCTGGCATTTGTAGGCTTTGTCAGATATCTGGTCACACCAAGCTCTATTGCTCTCTGTGCAAAAGAAAAATCACTATAACCACTTAATATAATAATTTTTGTATTCTCATCCTTTTCACGGATTCGATTGATCAGATCCAGACCATTAATCTCCGGCATCTTAATATCAGTAATAATCACATCCGCATAAGAAACAGACAACTGTTCCAGCGCTTCCATGGCATTTTCGAATACACCTGTAATATCAAATCCAGGTCTGGATGACAATAATTTTGATAGACCATTCCTGATCTTCGGTTCATCATCTACAATTACGATTTTCATCTTCTGTAACCTCCTTTGCCTGATCCACTTCTTCTACCGGGAGAAGAATAGTAACGGTTGTCCCTTTCTGCCATTCACTGTCAATTTTTAATCCATATGCCTCTCCAAAATGCAACTGAATTCTACGATGTACATTTCGCATTCCAATATGCTTTCCACTAATTTCATCTGACATAATACTCTCCCTAAACCTCATCAAACGATCTGGCTGCATACCGATTCCATCATCTGTTACATGTATCTCAAGAGTTCCTTCTCTGACAATCGCTTGAATCTGGATTCTGCCCATCTCCTTCTTCTTCTCAATTCCATGCAGAATCGCATTCTCCACAATCGGCTGAAGAATCAGCTTCGGAACAAAACACAGCTTTGCTTCTTCATCTATTTCTATCTGAACTGTCAGACGATCTTCTAATCGGTTCTTCTGAATACAAAGATAACTTTCAATATATTTTAATTCTTCCTCAAAAAGTACAAGAATCTCTTCTCCATGAAGTGAATATTTCAAAATATCTCCTAAAGATACTACAACATCACTTATCTCCCATTCTCCCTTTTCAATTAACATCCAATTGATAGAATCTAATGTATTGTAAAGGAAATGTGGATTGATCTGAGCCTGAAGTGCTGTAAGCTCTGCATTCTTCTGTGCCAGTTTTTGTTGGTATACTTCCATAATCAATTGGCGTAATCTACTGACCATATAATTAAAAGACTGAATCAGCATTCCTATTTCATCATGTGCTTTTGATTCTACCTGTATTTCAAAATCTCCTGCTTCGACCTGTTTCATAGCATTTTTCAATCTCCCGATTGGCCTTGTAAATGTATAGGACAAAATAAAAATTCCAACTCCTGCCGCCAGCATTGCCAGCAAAACAAGGCCCATAATTGCTTCTCGAAGTCTCTTTGCCTGTGGAAAGAAATCATCTGTCGAAACCACTGAATAAGTCTCCCATCCGGTCAGTCCATTATACTGCCTACAGGCAAAATAATCCTTATTATCCCAGTTGAATTCATATCTTCTAACTCCTTTTTCCATCCCTTTTGTTACGACATCTCCCCAATCATAAATATTTGTCTTATTCGAGCACAGAACATTTCCGGCGCAATCCACCAGATAAGTGTACTGATTTTGAAAGGTACTATAATTATTCAACATCAAAAGTCCAAACGTCTCCGGATTCAATTCTATCGCAAGAATTACCTTATTGATAGAACTTATAAATGTTACTACTTCTTCTGCATTTTTCTGACAAAGCGAACTTCCTTTTTCCGTCCAGGTACCATCTCCAACAAGGTTACTTGCTGCATTCTCATATACTTCCATCCGCCTTTTATCATTCACTGCCTGACAGCCTGAATAGCTGTAATACACGGTTCCATCTTCATTCATCAGTATCAAATCTGAGCAGCTTGATATAAGATTTAAAAGCCCTTCCATCCAATCATTTAATTCTTCTGTTTCTTCCTGCGTATGTATCTCTTTTTTCAAATATGCCCTCACGATTTGACTGGATTTTACATTTTCAGCCAGACGATTGATCTGCTGAACCTGACTATTAATAGAGATATCAATTCTGTTAATTGTATCAGCCATTTCTTGTTCTTTGTTTTCCAATACAAGATTTTTTGCATTTTGATAAGAAAAATATCCAATCATTGATCCCATCAAAAGCACCAGTATCAAAAAAGAGAGCATTAACTTCTTTCGCAAAGTCATTTTATCTTTCTCCCTCCATACTTTTCTCCATGTCATTCCACTTGTGTTATCATCTTTGCAACATATTCCATTTTTTCACAATCAACAAATGAATAATTCATAACATAAATATTTTCATACTTTTTCTTCTTCTCACTTGAATGATAATAGGATGACAATGCAGCCAGCTTAATTCCTTTGCTCTTCATTTTATCCAGAAATTCTTCTTCACTCAGGTTTGTATCTACTTTCATTAAAAAATGTACTCCTGCATCTTCTTCCAGAATCTTGATTTTAGTTTTCAATGCTCCTTGTAAAAATGCTTCCAGGATCCTGTCTCTTTTCTGCTGATAATAGTTACGCAGCCGGTTAATATGTTTCTCAAATGCCCCTGAATTCATAAACTGCGCTAACGTATATTGTTCAAAATTTGATACCGTACAGGAATAAAAAGAAAGTTCTCTGTAAAATCGTTCTGCCAATTCATCCGGCAGCACCATATAACTGATTCGCACTGTTGAACACAAAGTCTTGGAAAATGTATTCATATAAATCACTTTTCCCGATACATCAATGCTCTGAAGCGATGGAATTGGCTTACCGTTCAATCTAAGTTCACTGTCATATTCATCTTCTATAATATATCTATCTTTCGTTTTTGTCACCCAGCCAAGTAACTCATAACGTTTACTGATTGGCATTACGATTCCCGTTGGATAATGATGTGACGGAGAACAATGTATCACATTGATTTCTTTTTCTTCCAGTTCTTCTACCTTCGGTCCGTCCTCTTCTATTTCTATATACTCATAACAAGCTCCCATACTGCGATAAATTTTTGCGATTTTATGATATCCCGGATTTTCAACTGAATATTTCAATTCCTTTCCCAAAAGCTGAATCAAAAGACTGGACAAATATTCTGTTCCAGCACCAATAATGATCTGTTCCGGCCGCACCGTCATATTTCGGAATGCTTTCAGATAATCCGCAATGCTTTTTCTTAATTCCATTACTCCGCCACACGGTGGATTAAGCATCAATTCTGTCTGATAGTCATTCATTACTGCTCGCATCGTCTTTGTCCATATGGAAAATGGAAATGCACTCTGTTCCGTCTGATTACTCGTAAAATCTGCGATATAAGCATTCTTTCCACCGGTAAGGTTTAACTTATTGCTGTAAATCCTATTTTCTGATAAATCACTCTCGCTTTTCATTCTGTCATCCCGCAGGTCTGCTACATAAAACCCACTCTTTGGAACGGAATAAATATATCCCTCTGCTGCAAGCTGACCATAGGCATTCTCGACAGTGATCACACTTATGGCCAGATTTTTTGCAAGTGCACGCTTTGATGGAAGTTTTTCTCCACTCTTAATTTTCCCTTGAATAATGTCATTTTTGATACATTTATACAAATATTGATAAAGCGTATCTGACCCTATATTTTCAAAATTATATGTCAACATATTTACTTTTTTCTCCATTCTGACCTTTTTGAATATATCAAAACTGAGTATTTTTATATAGTCACTTTGTCATTATACTATTACCTATCGAATTAGTAAAGAAAAGGAGATTTAAAAATGAGTACAAATAATGAACGTTATGAATTGAATAAAAATCTGGCACAGATGTTAAAAGGTGGAGTGATTATGGATGTTACAACTCCGGAACAGGCAAAGATTGCAGAAGCTGCCGGTGCATGTGCTGTTATGGCGCTGGAAAGAATTCCGGCTGACATCCGCGCTGCTGGTGGAGTTTCCCGTATGAGTGACCCGAAGATGATCAAAGGAATCCAGGAAGCTGTTTCAATCCCTGTTATGGCCAAATGCAGAATCGGACATTTTGCAGAAGCTCAGGTACTTCAGGCAATTGAAATCGACTATATTGATGAAAGCGAAGTCCTTTCACCTGCAGATGATGTCTACCATATTAACAAAAGAGAGTTTGGTGTTCCATTTGTCTGCGGTGCAAAAGATCTTGGCGAAGCACTTAGACGTATCAATGAAGGAGCTTCTATGATCCGTACAAAAGGTGAACCGGGAACCGGTGATATTGTTCAGGCAGTTCGCCATATGCGCAAAATGAACAGTGAAATTTCCAAACTAGTAAGTATGCGTGAAGATGAACTTTTCGAGGCAGCCAAACAGTTGCAGGTTTCTTATGATCTTGTCCTTTATGTACATAAAAACGGAAAACTTCCTGTTGTAAACTTTGCTGCCGGCGGTGTTGCAACTCCTGCTGATGCCGCTCTTATGATGCAGTTAGGCGCAGAGGGAGTCTTTGTCGGTTCCGGTATCTTCAAATCCGGAAATCCGGCGAAACGTGCTGCTGCTATCGTACAGGCCGTTACAAACTATACAGATGCAAAACTGATTGCTGAACTTTCATCTGACCTTGGCGAAGCTATGGTCGGCATCAACGAACAGGAAATTGAACTTCTCATGGCAGAAAGAGGAAAATAAAATGACAATCGCAGTACTTGCCCTTCAAGGAGCATTCATAGAACACGAACAAATGCTTCAAAAGCTTGGAGTTCATACCATTGAACTCCGACAGGCTTCTGATCTGCAAAAAGATTTTGATGGGATTATCCTTCCCGGCGGCGAAAGCACCGTTCAGGGAAAACTCTTACACGATCTTAACATGTTCGAACCTTTAAAAGAAAAGATTCAATCCGGAATGCCTGTTCTGGCCACTTGTGCCGGAATGATTCTCCTGGCTTCTGACATTGCTGAACAAGACGAAACCTATTTTGAAAGCATTCCTATGACAGTCAAGCGAAACGCCTATGGTCGCCAGCTTGGAAGCTTCCATACAAATGCCGAAGCAGCCGGTATCGGTGAAATTCCTATGACTTTCATCCGTGCCCCTTTTGTAGAATCCGTTCATGCTGACGCTTCCGGAAACACACCTGAGATCCTCAGTATTGTAGAGAATCGTATTGTCGGAGTGAAATATAAGAATCAGATGGCATTTGCATTTCATCCGGAATTAGATCAGGACACACGGATTCATGAAGCATTTCTAGGGATGATCAGATAGTTATCGCAGCATTCTCCAAGGTCTCGTGCAAGTACGGACTTTGGTTCGTTGCTCTCGTAAATAAAAGAAACCGACAGGATGTTTTCTAAATGAGCTTATCATTTTCATCCTGTCGGTTTCTTTCTTTTTACTAGTACTATTAAGTTGGTTTTTTACATTGGTGTTCCAACCTCTATCAGATTTCCATCCAAATCATAAAAACGAACAATCTTCTGTCCCCAGCTATGCGTCATCAAACGATTCACATACTTTATATCCGGATAAAGCTTATCCAGTTTTTCGACAAAAGCTTCGATATTCTTCTCCTCAAAATATAACTCACAGGAATTATTCTCTGAAATGATATCTCTTTCCAGAAAGTTCTTCCAAATTGTTTTCTCCTGAAGAACAAGTCCCTCTGTCAGAATGACATTTTCTTCATTATCAAGTATTACATCAAGTCCAAATAAATCATGATAAAATTTCTTCGATTTCTCGATATCTTCTACAACAATCAAAATATTTCTTAATCTCATACTTCATAATCTCCTTGTGAGGTTTTATGCATCTACTTTCTACTCTGCCAGCGGTTTTAACTCAATCTTTGTTCCGTTTGGAAGCGAAAACCAATGGTCATTGATTGCTTTTACCGGATACGCTTTGATTTTCTCCATAATCTCTGCCTCTGAATCTACTGCAATGGAAATGTGATCATATCCATTTTCTGATGCTGCATTCAGCTCCTCTACTTCGCAAAGCTGGATACCTTCTTTGTACCAGCATTTTCTTCCCGGTTTTTCACCGATTTCTCTCCACATATGCATCTCAAATACATCTTTAAAGAATCTCTGAGCTTCTTCATATGATTTCGTGCGGATTGCTGCGTGATCGATTCTTGCCATTTTGACACACTCCTTTTTGCTTATTCTACTACCTCTATATTACGTTATTTCTTTTTATTTTTCATTATAAACTCAAATTGTTTAACAAAAAAAACAGTGCATTCGCACTGCTCCTCATTCCTGTCTATATTCCATGTACCTTCAAAACTACATACAGTTAAAACCAACATCATCATCCAAACCTATCACTGCTTTGGTTATGCCCTCGACCTATTAGTAACAGTCAGCTCCATGTGTTACCACACTTCCACCTCTGCCCTATCTACCTCGTCGTCTTCAAGGGGTCTTACTAACTTGACGTTATGAGATATCTCATCTTGAGGGGGGCTTCACGCTTAGATGCCTTCAGCGTTTAT
>OLQW01000669.1_pt1 | contig 18832 bp, 15 predicted proteins | sample 1672901 | NCBI WGS metagenome assembly OLQW01 (sample SAMEA3136735, study PRJEB25190) | human gut metagenome | reverse complement strand
AGATCGGCATCGTGGTGGGCGGCGGCAACTTCTGGCGCGGCCGTTCCAGCGGCAAGATGGAGCGCACTCTGGCCGACAAGATCGGCATGCTGGCTACGGTGATGAACGCTCTGGCTGTCTCCGACAAGCTGGAGCAGCTGGGTGTGCCGACCGAGGTGTTCACCTCTATCACCATGCCGCAGGTGGCCCCGGCCTTCACCCGCAAGGACGCTCTCCGCGCAATGGACGAGGGCAAGATCGCCATCTTCGGCGGCGGTACGGGCAACCCCTTCTTCTCCACCGACACGACCACTGCCCTGCGCGCCGTTGAGGTGAGCGCAGACATCATGTTCAAGGCCACGATGGTGGACGGCGTCTATGACAAGGACCCCCACAAGTACCCCGACGCCAAGAAGTACGATACCCTCACCTTCACCAAGGTGCTGGAGGACCAGCTGGCCGTCATGGATGGCACCGCTGCCACCCTGTGCCGCGACAACAAGCTGCCCATCCTGGTGTTTGATCTGGCCGACCCGGACAACATTGCAAAGGCCGTGCAGGGCGAGAACGTGGGCACCCTGGTCTACGAGGGCTGAGCATAGCCCGCATCCCCGTACCATAGAATGGAACAGGCAGCAATCACAGCGCCTGTGCAGAACAATATATAACAGGAGAAAAGGACAATGAGCAGCAACACCAAGGCATTTGAAGAAAAGATGAAGAGCTCCGTGGAGCATCTGGACCGCGAGCTGGCCGCTGTGCGTGCAGGCCGCGCCAACCCCGCCGTTCTGGACAAGGTGAGCGTGGACTACTACGGTGCCCCCACTCCCATCCAGCAGGTGGCCTCTGTGGCCGTGAGCGAGGCCCGCACTCTGACCATCACCCCCTGGGACCGCACCCTGCTGCGCGCCATCACCAAGGCCATCATGGCCAGCGACGTGGGCATCACCCCCATTGATGACGGCTCCACCATCCGCCTGAACTTCCCGGCCCCTACCGAGGAGCGCCGCAAGCAGCTGGCAAAGGAAGTTGCCAAGCTGGGCGAGGAGGCCAAGGTGGCCGTGCGCAATGTCCGCCGCGACGCTATGGACAAGGCCAAGGCCATGAAGAAGGCCGGTGAGCTGACCGAGGACACCCAGAAGACCATGGAAGAAGAGGTCCAGAAGCTGACCGACAAGTATATCAAGAACATCGACGCAGCCGTTGAGGAAAAGCAGAAGGAGATCATGTCCGTCTGATCGCCGCGGCGAAACGAAACGTGTGAGGTGCCGTGCGCTGGAACGAGTGCGCGGCACTTTTTGCCGAAACCGGGGCAGGGAACACCCGCCCCGCAAACGCAGGAGAATGATTATGAACCATCCCAAAGAATTTGCCGAGGGCCTTTCCATCGGCATCATCATGGACGGCAATGGCCGCTGGGCCAAGCAGCGGGGCCTGCCCCGCACCGCGGGCCACAAAAAGGGTGCCGCCGTGTTTCAGGATATCGCCAACTACTGCGAGGAGCTGGGCGTTTCGTCCGTGACCTTCTACGCCTTCTCCACCGAGAACTGGAAGCGCCCGCTGGAAGAGGTCTCTGCCATTATGAAGCTGTTCGGTGAGTATCTGCTCAAGGGCTTCAACTATAAGGACCGCAATATCCGCATCAAGTTCCTGGGCGACCGGGCTGCGCTGGATGCAAAGCTCCAGAAGCTGATGAACGAGCTGGAGGAGGACTCCGCCGCCAAGACCGGCATGACCCTGAACATTGCCGTGAACTACGGCGGCCGCCCCGAGATCGTGCGGGCCGCCCGGCAGCTGGCCCAGCAGGTGGCAGAGGGCACCCTCAAGCCCGAGGACATCACCGAAGAGATGATGAGCGACCACATGTATACCGCCGGCCAGAAGGACCCGGATTTCATCCTGCGTCCCTCGGGCGAGAAGCGCCTTTCCAACTTCATGCTCTGGCAGGCCGCCTACGCCGAACTGGTGGAGATGGATGTGCTCTGGCCTGATTTCACCCGTGATGACCTGGATGCCGCCATCACGGAGTTCAACAAGCGCTCCCGCCGGTTTGGCGGCATCTGACCCTTGCAATTCCCAAAAGGAGAAATTTGAATGAAAACTCGTATCATAACCGCAATTGTGGGCATCCTCGTCCTGATCGGGGTGCTGTTCACCTTTGACACGCTGGTGTTCAATTTTGTCATTGCCGCCATTACCCTGATCGCCATCCACGAGGTCTTCAAGGCCCTGGGCTTTGGCAGAAAGGAATGGCCCATGTACGCCGTGTTCGTGCCCTACACCCTGCTGATCATGCTGTCCAGCTATCAGGTGTGGCGGCGGCTGGTCATGCCGGCCTCATTCTTGATGGTGCTGTTCTTCGGCATCTATCTGGTGGTGCGCAACGCACAGGTGGATTTTGCAAAAGCCAGCGGTCTGGTGATGTTTTCCGGCATCGTGATCTTCTGCTTCTACTCCTTTATCCGTTTGAAGGAGCTGCTGCCGGTGGAGACCTACGGCTATGACGCGATGTTCTTTATTCTGCTCATCCTCTGCTTTGCCTGGGGCGGCGATACCTGCGCCTACTTTGCAGGCAGAGCCTTTGGCAAGCACAAACTCTGCCCCGTGGTCAGCCCCAAAAAGACTGTGGAGGGAGCCATTGGCGGCGTGCTGGGCACCATGGTGTTCGGCGTGATCGCCACCGTCATCTACTCCATTGCGGCCAACCGGATGGAGGCGTTCACCCGCACCAACATCGGCGTTTCGATGTACCTGATCATTGCCCTGCTGGCCTGCGTGGCCGCTGTGCTGGGCATCTACGGCGACCTGTTCGCCAGCGTGGTCAAGCGCCAGTGCGGCATCAAGGATTATGGCACCATCTTCCCGGGCCACGGCGGCATTCTGGACCGCTTCGACAGCGTCATGTTCATTGCGCCGTTCGTCACCATGGTGGTCATCGCTGTTTTCTATCACTGAATGCAGGAGGTAGCTTATGTCTAAAAAAATCACGCTGCTGGGTTCTACCGGTTCCATCGGTACCCAGAGCCTGGATGTCATCCGTGCCCAGGGGTATGAGGTGTTCGGCCTTTCTGCCCACAGCCATGTGGAGAAGATCCTGGAGCAGATCGAGGAGTTCCACCCCCGGTATGTCTGCATGACCAACCCCGATGCCGCCGCCCGGCTGGACGCGGCTCTGGCGGGCCGTGCCAACGCCCCCCGGCTGCTGACCGGCCCCGAGGGCCTGAAGGAGCTGGCCGCCATGGACGGCCCCGATGTGGTGCTGAACAGTGTGGTGGGCATCGCCGGTCTGGGTGCCAGCCTGACCGCCATTGAGAGCGGCCACGATCTGGCCCTTGCCAACAAGGAGAGCCTTGTTACGGGCGGTCACCTGGTGACCCAGGCCGTGGCAAAGCACGGCGTGAAGCTGCTGCCTGTGGACAGCGAGCACTCCGCCATCTTCCAGTGCCTGCAGGACAAGGAGAGCGCCAAGAGCCTGACCAAGATCCTGCTCACGGCCTCCGGCGGCCCCTTCTTCGGCATGAAGACCGAGGAGCTGCGGGGCAAGACCAAGGCTGATGCCCTCAAGCACCCCAACTGGAACATGGGTGCCAAGATCACCATCGACTCCGCCACCCTGATGAACAAGGGCCTGGAGCTGATCGAGGCGGTCTGGCTGTTCGGCCTGCCCCCCGAGAAGATCCAGATCGTGGTGCAGCGCCAGAGCATTGTCCACTCTGCCGTGCAGTACAGCGATAACTCCATCATTGCCCAGCTGGGCGTGCCCGATATGCGCATCCCCATCCAGTACGCCCTGACCTACCCGGCCCGTGTGCCCGGTGTGGTGCCCGAGCTGGACTTTACCACCCTGAAGCTGCTGACCTTCGATGTGGCCGACGAGGAGACCTTCCGCTGCCTGGCTGCCTGCAAGAAGGCCATCAAGAAGGGCGGTCTGGGCCCCTGCGCCGCCAACGGTGCCAATGAGGAGGCAGTCAAGCTCTTCCTCGAGGATAAGATCGGCTTCCTCGATATCGGCCGTCTGGTGGAGGCTGTTGTGGACAGCGACAGCTTTGGCGGCGATTACACCCTGGCCGATGTGTATGAGTGCGACAAGATGGCCCGCGCCTTTGTGAGAGCGCACCTGTAAGGAGAACTGATGTCTTTTATTGTCACCTTTATTGCTGCGGTGTTCGTGTTCAGCGCCGTGATCGCCATCCATGAGTTCGGCCACTTCATGGTGGCAAAGCTCTGCGGTGTGCAGGTCAACGAGTTCTCCATCGGCATGGGGCCGGTGCTGTGCAAGCGGGTGCGCAAGGGCACCCAGTACAGCATCCGCGCCCTGCCCGTGGGCGGCTTTGTGGCGCTGGAAGGGGAGGAAAGCCCCGAGAGCAAGCAGGCGGAGGAACGGTCAAACCCCTCAGCCGCCGATGGCGGCAGCTCCCCTGATAGGGGAGCCCTTGGCATGGCGGAGACTTCCCCCGAGGAGGAAAAACCTGTTGGTATTCCTCTGAATGAGGCCCCTGTCTGGCAGCGGGCCCTCATCATGCTGGCGGGTGCCGGGATGAACTTTGTGCTGGGCTTTGTGGTCATGGCCATCCTCATCACAGCCCAGAGCGAGCCCATCACCAGCAAGGTCCTCTATCAGGTGGAGGAAAACGCCCTCTGCGGCCAGACCGGCCTGCAGGCAGGGGATAAGATCCTTGCGGTGAACGGCCGCCGCTGCTTTGTGGCAAACGATATCCTCTATGAGCTGATGCGCACGGAGGACTACACCGCCGATTTCACCGTTCTGCGGGACGGCAAAAAGGTGGAGCTGCCCGGTGTGCAGTTCGACACCTGGCAGGATGACAAGGGCGAGACCCACATGAGCCTGGGCTTTACGGTCTACGGCATCAAAAAAACACCGCTGAACGTGCTGAAAGAGGCGGGCAACAGTGTGCTCTACTACGGGCGCATCATTTTTGCCTCCCTCTCCGACCTGCTGCGGGGGCGGGAGAGCATCAACGACCTCTCCGGCCCGGTGGGCATCGTAACGGCCATCGGGCAGGCCGCCAGCTACGGCTGGCAGGACCTGCTGGAGATGCTGGCGCTCATCACCGTGAATGTGGGCATCTTCAACCTGCTGCCCTTCCCGGCGCTGGACGGCGGCAAAGTGGTGTTCCTGCTCATTGAGGGCGTGACCGGCCATGCCGTGCCCGAAAAGATCCAGAGCGGCCTGATCGTGGCAGCCTTTGCGCTGCTGTTCGGGCTGATGATTTTTGCAACTTACAACGATATCCTCCGGCTCATTACCGGGGCAATGTGATACGGAAAGGAAAACGACCATGCGGCAGCTGAAACGAGAAGTGAAAATCGGCAATGTGACCATTGGCGGCAACAACCCCATTGCAGTGCAGACCATGCTGAATGTCCCCGTGGAGGACATTGAGGGCAACGTTGCCCAGGCAAAGCGCTGTGAGGCGGCGGGCTGCCAGATCCTGCGTGTGACCTGCCCCAGCGCGGCGGATGCCAAGTGCATCGAGGCCGTGAAGAACGCGGTGAACATCCCCATCGTGGCGGATATCCACTTTGACTACAAGGCAGCGCTGGCCTGCGCCGACGTTGGTGTGGACAAGATCCGCATCAACCCCGGCAACATCGGCGACGACGACCGGGTCAAGGCCGTGGTGCAGGCCTGCCAGCAGAAGAACATCCCCATCCGCATCGGTGTGAACGGCGGCAGCCTGGAAAAGCACATCCTGGCAAAGTACGGCGCGCCCGTGCCCGAGGCCATGGTGGAAAGCGCCCTGTACCATGTCCGCCTGCTGGAGAAGTTCGATTTCAACAACATCGTCATCTCCATCAAGAACTCCAACGTGCCCCGCATGATGGAGGCATACCGCCAGCTGAGCGCTGTGACCGATTACCCCCTGCATGTGGGCGTGACCGAGGCCGGTACTTACCAGATGGGTCTGCTCAAGAGCGGCATGGGCATCGGCGGGATGCTGCTGGAGGGCATCGGCGATACCATCCGCGTCTCGCTGGCCGCCGAGCCTGAGAAGGAAGTGGAAGCAGGCTACAACATCCTGCGCGCCGTGGGCTTCCCCGTGGCTGGCCCCGAGGTCATCACCTGCCCCACCTGCGGCCGCACCCAGTACCCCTGCACCGAGATCGCCAACGAGGTGGAAAAGCGCCTGCAGGGCTATAAGAAATCCATCAAGGTGGCCGTCATGGGCTGCGTGGTCAATGGCCCCGGCGAGGCCCGCGAAGCCGATATCGGCATTGCAGGCGGCAAGGGCGAGGCTGTCCTCTTCATCCATGGCCAGCCCATCAAGAAGCTGACCGGGGATAATATCCTCGACCAGTTCATGGAGGAGATCTATAAGATCTGAGAGACAACCCTCTCAGTCTCGCTGACGCTCGACAGCTCCCCCAAAGGGGGAGCTAACGCATCTGCAAGGGGAAAGGGTGCTGAGGGCTAAACCTCTCCGTCATCTTCGCTAACGCTCGATGCCACCTCCCCTAGTAGGGGAGGCCTTGGCATAGGGCTCATTTTTCGCAATGATCGCCTATCGGCTCCAAAATGCACTCCTGCCGCAAGGATAAGGCTTTGCGCCAGCAGGGCAAACAGGAGCGAAGCGTCAGACCCCGAAAACGCGACGGCCTGCCAAGGGCTCCCCTACTAGGGGAGCTGCCGAGCGTCAGCGACGGCTGAGAGGTTTAGCCGTAAGCACCCTCTCCCCTTACAGATGCATTGGCTCTCCCTTTGGGAGAGCTGGCGAGCAAAGCGAGACTGAGAGGGTGAGCACGCTTCCCCCTTGCATCCTCCGGCGTTTTCGTTTATCATAGAGGAAGCGAAACGCCCCAAGGAGGAAACCATGCGCTATTTGTTTTTACTGAACCCCGCTGCGGGCAAGCAGGACTGCACCGTCCAGCTCATCCCGCAGATCAGAGCCGCTGCCGCCCGGGCCGGGTGGAGTGAGGCGGATTATACCATCCACACCACTGAATATGCGGGCCACGCCCGGGAGCTGGCCCGTGCCGCAGCCCAGGAGGCCGCGCGGGCAGGGGACAGCCTGCGCATCTGGACGGCGGGCGGCGACGGAACCTTCATGGAAGCCATGACCGGCGTGCAGGGCTTTGCCAACGCCGCCGTGGGCTGCCTGCCCTACGGCAGCGGCAACGACTTCCTGCGCACCTATGGTACCCGGGCAGAGTTCACCGACCTCGATGCCCAGCTGGCGGGCGGGGAAGTGACCATCGACCTGCTGGAGACCAGTCTGGGCCTGTCCGCCACCATCTGCGCGGCGGGTCTGGACGCGCAGGTGGCCTACGGCATCCCCAAGTTCCGGCGCATCCCCCTGTGCGGCGGTGAGGTGTCCTACCTGCTCTCCATTGTGGAGCAGCTCTGCGGGCACATCGGCCGCAGGGTCACCTTTACCATTGATGATGAGGAGCTGACCGTGGACTGCCTGATGTGTGCCATCTGCAATGGCCGGGCCTATGGCGGCGGCTTCCTTGCCGCCCCCGAGGCCGACCCCGCCGACGGCTGGCTGGACGTGATGATCGTCCGCAGGGTGGGGCGGCTGACCATTGCCAAGCTGCTGGGGATGTACAAGAGCGGCCGGCATTTTGTGAACGGCCAGCTCACCGAGGAGGCAAAGCCCTACTTCCTCTACCGCCGTGCCCGGCGGGTGGCGCTGCGCCCCGCCGATGGCCGCGGCCCTATCGTTGCCACCGCCGACGGCGAGTGCGCCCCCTGTGATGCGGTGGAGGCTGTTCTGCGCCCCCTGAGCGGCCGCATCCTCCTGCCCGCCCCGGCGTATGAGCGGTTTGTGGCGAAAAGGAGCAGTGCGGACGTAAAATAAGAAGATGTTTGGATGAAAAAAGAGCAGTCTCTCCGGAAAAGAGAACTGCTCTTTTTTCGATGTAAGGATACTTTTTCGGGTGGTCACAAATTGTTCAAAAAGAAAAATCAAAAAGGTCTTGATTTTTCAGTTCAAGATGAGTACAATACAATTAGCACTCAGAGAAAAGGAGTGCTAAACAGCCGGAGGCCCAGCAGAAATGGGCCGAAGGTGCCAAAAAAGTTTTCATTATATTTTATTATAGGAGGGCAAGAACTATGAAGATCATTCCTCTTGCAGACCGTGTTGTTATCAAGGCCGTTGAAGTCGAGGAGACCACCAAGGGCGGCCTCATCCTGACCGGCAGCGCCAAGGAGAAGCCCCAGGTGGCTGAGGTCGTGGCTGTTGGCCCCGGCGGCATTGTGGACGGCAACGAAGTCAAGATGACCGTGAAGGTTGGCGATAAGGTCCTGACCAGCAAGTACTCCGGTACTGAGGTCAAGGTGGACGGCGAGGAGTGCACCATCGTGCGTCAGGGCGATATCCTGGCCATCGTGGAGTAAGTTTCCCCTCTGAAATTGAAATTTGAGCTTTGAAGGAGCGATTTGATTATGGCAAAACAGATCAAGCAGGGCGAGGATGCCCGCAAGGCACTGTGTGCCGGTATTGATACCCTGGCAAATACCGTGAAGATCACCCTGGGCCCCAAGGGCCGCAATGTGGTGCTGGGCAAGAAGTTCGGTGCACCTGTCATCACCAATGACGGCGTGACCATTGCCAAGGAGATCGAGCTGAAGGACGAGTTCGAGAACATGGGCGCACAGCTGGTGCGTGAGGTCGCAACCAAGACCAACGATGCCGCAGGCGATGGCACCACCACCGCAACCGTTCTGGCACAGGCCATGGTCACCGAGGGCATGAAGAACGTTACCGCCGGTGCCAACCCCATGGATATCCGCCGCGGCATGAGCAAGGCTGTTGCCAAGGCCGTTGAGACCATCAAGGCCCACAGCCAGAAGGTCAAGGACAGCAACGATATCGCCCGCGTCGGCACCATTTCTGCCGGTGACCCCGAGATCGGCCGCCTGATCGCCGAGGCTATGGAGAAGGTTACCTCCGACGGTGTCATCACCATCGAGGAGAACAAGACCACCGCCGAGACCTACAACGAGATCGTGGAAGGCATGCAGTTTGACCGCGGCTACCTGACCCCCTATATGGTCACCGATACCGACAAGATGGAGGCTGTTCTGGACAACGCCGCCATCCTGATCACCGATAAGAAGATCAGCGTCATCCAGGATCTGGTCCCCCTGCTGGAGCAGGTCATGCAGAACGGCATGAAGCTGCTGATCGTGGCTGAGGACATCGAGGGTGAGGCTCTGTCTACCCTGATCGTCAACCGCCTGCGCGGCACCCTGAACGTCTGCGCTGTCAAGGCTCCCGGCTTTGGCGACCGCCGCAAGGAGATGCTGCAGGATATCGCTACCCTGACCGGCGGCACCGTTGTGTCCGCTGATCTGGGCTATGAGCTGAAGGACGCTACCGTCCAGATGCTGGGCCATGCCCGTCAGGTCAAGGTCACCAAGGAGAACACCACCATCGTGGGCGGCGCAGGCGATAAGGATGCCATTGCAGCCCGCATTGCACAGATCCGCAACCAGATCGAGGCTTCCACCAGCGATTTCGACCGTGAGAAGCTGCAGGAGCGCCTGGCAAAGCTGGCCGGCGGCGTTGCAGTCATCAAGGTCGGTGCTGCTACCGAGGTCGAGATGAAGGATAAGAAGCTGCGCATCGAGGACGCTCTGAACGCAACCAAGGCTGCCGTTCAGGAAGGCGTTGTCGCTGGCGGCGGCACCGCTCCCATCAACGCCATCCCCGCTGTGCGCGCCCTGTGCGACACGCTGGAAGGCGACGAGCGCACCGGTGCCAAGATCGTCCTGAAGGCTCTGGAGGCACCTCTGCGCCAGATCGCCAAGAACGCCGGTCTGGAAGGCAGCGTCATCATCGACAAGATCGTCTCTGCCAACAAGCCCAACTACGGCTTCGACGCTCAGAACGAGGTCTTTGTTGAGGATATGATCGCCGCAGGTATCGTTGACCCCACCAAGGTCACCCGTTCCGCTCTGGAGAACGCAGCATCCGTCGCTGAGATGGTGCTGACCACCGAGAGCCTGGTCGCTGACCTGCCCGAACCCCCCGCTGCTCCCGCAGCCGGTGGTGACATGGGCGGCATGGGCGGCATGTACTAAGCCGCACCGGCTCCCCGTACCAATTCAATACGCCGTAGAAGGCAGAACTTCCCACCCGGGAGGCTCTGCCTTCTTTTTTGTTGACACCCTTTCCAAACAAGAGTACACTTAGAAAAATTGTTTTTGGGAAAGGAAACACCAATGAACACTGCCGCTTTTACCGCCTACCGCGAAAAAGTTGTGTCCAACTGTGCCCGCGTCATTGTGGGCAAGGAGGATGCTACCGAGAAAATTCTGGTCAGCTTCCTCTGCGGAGGTCATGTATTGCTGGAGGATAAGCCCGGCACCGGCAAAACCATGCTCCTGCGTGCATTTGCGCGCACGGTGGGCGGGGACTTCAAACGGGTGCAGTTCACGCCCGACCTGCTGCCCTCCGATCTGACCGGCATCAATTTCTACAACCAGAAGTCCGGTGAGTTCGAGTTCCGGCCCGGCCCGCTCTTCACCAACTTTGTGCTGGCGGACGAGATCAACCGCGCCACGCCCCGTACCCAGTCGGCCCTGCTGGAAGCCATGGAGGAAAGGCAGATTACCGTGGACGGCGTGACCAGCCGCCTGGCTGAGCCCTTTATGGTGCTGGCCACCCAGAATCCGCTGGAATCCTTTGGCACCTTCCCGTTGCCAGATGCCCAAATGGACCGTTTTTTCATGCGGCTGTCGCTGGGCTATATGACCCGGGAGCAGGAGCTGGAGGTGCTCTCCCGCCCCTCGGCCCAGACCGTGCTGAACGAGCTGCAGGCCGTCGTCACTCCCGAGGAGACCACATACGTCCGCACGGCTTACCGGGAGGTCAAGGTTTCCGAGGAGGTCAAGCACTACCTTATGGACATCGTGGAAGCCACCCGTACACAGAGCGGCTTTGTCAGCGGCGTATCTACCCGCGGTGCGCTGGCGCTCTATCAGGCTGCGCAGGCGTATGCCTCCTTGCAGGGCAGGGAATACGTCATCCCCGAGGACATCAAAGGGCTGGCCCCGGCGGTGCTTTCTCACCGCATTTCTCTGGGCAGCAGCATGAACGCCGAAGCCGCCGCTCTGCGGATGCGCAAGCTGTTGGCCGAGATCACTGTGCCGTTGGAGAGTGCGGAATGAGCGCCGTTATCTTCGCGCTGCTATTGGTGGCCACAGCCCTTGGGTTGGAGCGTTACAGCACAGTCCACAGCCTGGACGATGTGCAGGGGCGGCTGGAAGTGGAGGATCACCTTGTGGAAGCCGGGGAGCCCGCCGTGATCCACCTCGTTGTCCGGAACAGCGGCCCCCGTTGGAAGATGTTCCTGGCGGCAAAGCTCCACCTGAACAAGGAGTTTCTTCCCTGCACGGAGCACCACATTACGCAGGATCAGGCAGGTTGGGGTCACACGGTGCGGTTCACCACCTGGCTGCGCCCGGGGCAGGAGGCGGATTTCTCCACCGACCTCAGGCTGGAACGCCGGGGCCGCTATGTGCTGGAACCGATGCAGGTCATCGGCGGCGACTTTCTGGGTCTTGTGGAACAGTCCCGCACCGAGCGGGGGTTCCACGAGCTCATTGTTCCACCCAGGGAGTGCGCTCTGCCGGAACTGGAAGAGATGCTGGGCGGTTTTCTGGGCGAGCTTTCGGTGAACCGCTATGTCTACGAGGATCCTATTCTCACGGCAGGTTACCGCCCCTACACCAGCGGTGACCCCATGCGCGCCATCGCCTGGAAGCAGAGCGTCCGGGGGCAGGGGCTTATGGTCAAAAAGTGGGATTACACCACTGAGCCCCGGGCAGTGGTGCTGGTCCATGCGGATACCAAGGATTACGACCACCCGGAACCGGCGGAGCTCTGCTACTCCATGGCCCGCACAGTCTGCCGGAGGCTGGAAGAAAAGGCGGTGTCCTACCGCTTTGCGGCAAACGCTGCCTTTGACCTGCTGCTCAATGCGGCCCTCTCCGGTGAGGAGTGGAGAAAACCGCTGGAAACCCCGCAGGGCTACGGCCCCGAACACTACCGCAGGGTGTTGGAAATTCTGGGCCGCGCCACCGGGCAGACCGTCCTTTCCTGCGCGCGGTTCTGCGCCGAATACTACCACCCGCAGGAACAGGTCAGCTGCATCGTGGTGACAACGGAGCCGGAAGAAGCTGTGCGTGCTGCCGTGCGGCCCCTGCCTGGCATTCCGCTGCTGGTGCTCACTCCGGAAATGGCCGTAGAGACGGCCCAGACAGGGGAGGCGGGCGCATGATGTTCTTACATACCCTGCGCCTGGCAGGTGATCTGAGCTTTTACTATGCCTTTGCGGGCTTTTTTGCCGCCAGCTTCGGCGGGACACCCATGCCGCTGGTGCTGGTCTGGCCTGCCCTCTGCTTTGGTCTGGCCTCCTGCTTTGAGGGCAGCCGTCCCCTCCGCACCACTCTTGCGGCCCTGAGCGCGGCGGCGCTGCTCTTCCTGCCTACAGGGGCGGACAAGCTCTGCTACTTCCCGGCGGCAGTCTACCCGGTGCTGCTGGCCTCCACCGGCGATTTTGCCCTTTCGCCGGTGCGGCAGGCCGAGCGCCTGCACTGGCTCTGCCAGGTATGGCCCTTCTTTGCAGTGGCAATGCTGCTGTGGAACGCCAACGCGGTGTTTTCGGCGGCCCTGCCCTTTGCGACGGCGGCAGCGGTGCTTCTGGTGGGGTTCAACCGCACCACCCGGCAGGACCCGGAGATCTCCACCCGGCCGGGCTATCTGCTGCTTTCCGGCGGCGTGCTGGCGGCGGTGTGCGCAGGGCCGTTCCTGCTCAGCCGCAGTGTTGTGGTTGCCGGTGCAAAGGCGGCTGCATCTGCCGTTTACTTTGGCGGGATCGTGCCGGTGCTGCAGCTGTTTTTGAACAACATTGTGGTGCAGGGTGTGACTTGGCTGTTCCACGGCATCCTGCAGTTTATCCACTGGCTCTTCACCCTCTTTCCGCCCAAACCGTTGGAGCGCACCGAGATCGTTTCTACCGATGAGGTCATCGCCAACGCCCAAAAGGCTGCCGAGGACGCAGAACCGCTCATCAACGGGATGTCGATGCTGACCGTGCTCGGTATCCTGCTGGCGGTCCTCTGTGCGGTGCTGGTGGTGCGGCATTTCCTGCGCCAGAAGTTCCGGCACACGGACACTGCCTGCACGGACACCACTGTACGGCGTAGCACCCACAAGCGTGCCCGCCGCTGGCCCGGGCTCTTCCTCAGCCCGGTGGACAAGGTGCGGCGGGAGTATGCCATCTATCTGGACCACTGCCAGCGCCACGGCGTGACCATCCTGCGGGGCGATACCAGCCTTGACCTGACCGGCCGCGCTTTCGGTATGGACTTTGCCGCCGAGGCCGAGCTGCGCCAGATCTACCTCAAAGCCCGCTACAACGGCACCGCCACGGCCGAGGATGCCGCCCGCGCCGCTGAGCTCGTCCGAAAAATCTGCTCCTGAACGCATCAATGCCCCCTTTCCTGCCCATCCTAAGCGGGAGAGGGGGCGTTTTCATGTCCGGCAAACGGGTGCTGGCCCTGTATGGGGCCCTGCTGTTCTGTTTTGCGGCGGTGGTCTGCCGCCTGTACTGGCTCTGCTCTGACACGGCCTACGGGGCCCGGGCGGCGGCGCAGAGCGTGGTCACCCTCCACCTGCCCGCCCGGCGGGGCAATTTTTATGATCACAGGGGCCAGCTCCTCACGGGGCAGACCACCCGCTGGATGGCCCTCTGCGTGCCCGGGGAGGGCAGCTATGCCCGCCTGTTCGCCTACACCGATGCCGCCGGGCAGGCGGCGCTCTACCAGAAGCGGAACGCCGCGTCCCCGTTCTTGCTGGAGGTGGACCGGGATGTTTCCGCGCTGGGCGTTTCCTGCTGGCCAGCGGCACGGCGAAGCTCTGCCGCCCCGCTGGCAGTGCAGCTGCTGGGGTATCTCGATGGCGAGGGCCATGGTGCTGCCGGGCTGGAAGCCGCCTTTGACGAACTGCTCACCGGCAGCGGGACGGGGGATACCCTGCTCTGCACCGTCAACGCACAGGGAAAGCTGCGGGCCGAGCCCGTCCTCACCCCCGCTGACAGCGGGGCTGTGGGGGTGCAGCTGACCCTTTCCCGGGAGATCCAGCAGACCGCCGAAGCCGTGGCCAACGAGACGATGCAGAGCGGCTGCATCCTGGTGCTGGACACCGCCAACGCCAAGGTGCGGGCCTGCGTCAGCCGCCCCGGCTATGATCCGGAAAACATTTCGGCCAGCCTGAACGCCCCGGACAGCCCCCTGCTGGAACGGGCGTTCCAGTGCTATGCCGTGGGCTCGGTGTTCAAGCCGGTGGTGGCGGCAGCGGCGCTGGAGGCAGGGGAGAGCGGCTTTGTCTACACCTGCCCCGGCTGGTGCGCGGTGGATGGCCGGATCTTCCGCTGTGCGGGCGGCATTCCCCATGGCGAGGTGGATCTGGCCGGCGCGCTGGAAAAGAGCTGCAACGGCTACTTCATCCGGCTGGGGCAGGCGCTGGGGGCCGATGCTGTCCGCGCCATGGCAGAGCAGTTGGGCTTTGGGCAGGCAATCCCGCTCACCGATGCCCTGCACACGGCGGCTGGGGTCCTGCCGGAGCGGGAGGCTCTTGCGTCCAGCGGGGCCTACGCCAATTTCTGCTTTGGGCAGGGGGAGCTGCTGGCATCCCCCCTGCAGGTCGCCGCCATGATGAACACCATTGCCTGCGGGGGGATCTGCCGCACCCCGCTGCTGCTGGAGACCACTCTGGACGAGACCACCGGCGCGCCCCTCACGGCGCTTTCCCATGTCCGGAGCAGGCGGGTGCTCACAAAGCGCACCGCCGCCGCCCTGCAGGCCCTGTTGGCGGGTGTGGTGGCCGGGGGCACCGGCCATGAGGCCGCCCTGCCCGGCCAGACCGCGGCAGGCAAGACCGGCACGGCCCAGACCGGCCAGTTTTCCGGCGGTACAGAGCTGAAAAATTACTGGTTTGCGGGTTTTGTCCCGGCAGAACAGCCCCGCTATACCATCGTGGTGCTGCAGGACACGCAGGCCGAGCCTGCCTTTTCCAGCGCGGCCATCTTTGCCCGGGTGGCGGCAGGGCTGGAAATTCTGGCCCCGTAGCTCACGGTTTTTCTTGCATTTCCCGGGCTTTTGTGCTATCATACACTTGTATTTGTATGCAGTCTCTATGAAACTAAAGATAAAAGGAGCGTTCCATCCATGTCTGTCATTGAAATCGTCGGCGGTGCCATCCTGCTGGTCGTCTCGGCCGTCATCATCCTCCTCACCCTGATGCAGCACACCCACGGTCAGGGTCTGGCCGGTGCCATCAACGGTGGTGTGGGCGGTGCCAACAATGCACGCCTGACCCCTGCGGATCAGATGCTGGCCAAGGTGACCCGCATTGCAGGCATCGTGTTCTTTGTGGTGGCTATCCTGGCCTGTGTGTTCGCCAGCCGTCTGGCCTGAGCACCCGTGTACAGCCCCGTGTAAGGCGGGGCTGTTTTTCTGTCTAAACCTCTCGTGGGAAAGAAGTTGTCCGGGTTCCATTGGAGAATGCCGGAAAAGTGTTAAGGAGAAAAATATGTCATTACGCGATAAAATTGAACATGCCATCCAGAACCAGCCCTGCATGGTCAAGGACCTCAAGGCAAAGTTCGGCGGCGACCGTGCCGCGGACCGCAAGGTGATGGAGGCTCTGGACGAGCTGGTGCACGACGCTGTGGTCTGCCAGAAGTCCGGCGTGTTCTTCACTGCCCGCTCCGGCCGTGCCGAAAAGGCCCTGCCCTGCAAGGTGGTCAAGCTGGGCAAGAACTTTGCCTTTGTGATGCTGGAGGATGAATCCGGCGATATCTTCATCCCAGGCCGCTTTACCCGCGGTGCCATGCCCGGCGATTCTGTTCTGGTAGAGAAGTTTGCCCACCCCCGGGTGGAGGGCAGCGATGAGGGCGAGATCCTTGCCGTGCTCGAGCAGAAGAACGACATGGTGGGCACTGTCCGCCGCATCGAGGGCCGCCTGAAGTTCGTGCCCGATGACTGCCCGGCCATCTCCATGACCATCCAGCGCGACTGCGAGGGCGGCGCGAAGGACGGCGACAAGGTGGCTGTGGAGATCCTGCAGCGCGGGACCCGGCAGGAGGATCACCGCGTGGGCGTTTCCATGCGCTTTGGCAGCTGCGAGGAGGCCAAGCGCTGCGCCAAGGCCCTGCTCTATGCCAAGGACATCCACACCCGTTTCCCCGAGAAGGTGCGGGATGAGGCCAAGAAGTTCGAGGACATGACCGTGTCTGAGGAGGACTGCAAGGGCCGCATGGATCTGCGCGCTCTGCCCATCTTCACCATCGACAGCGCCGAGACCAAGGATATCGACGATGCCGTCAGCCTGACCCGGCTCTCCGGTGGCGGCTATGAGCTGGGCGTTCACATCGCCGATGTCTCCCACTACGTCAAGCCCGGCAGTGAGCTGAACGAGGAAGCCTTCAACCGCGCTACCTCGGTCTACTATGCGGATCAGGTGGTGCCCATGCTGCCCAAGAGCCTTTCCAACGGCATCTGCTCCCTGAACGAGAAGGAGCTGCGCCTGGCGTTCTCCTGCCTGATGCGTCTGGATCAGGACGGCAATCTGACCGACTACAAGTTCGTCAAATCCATCATCTGCAGCCGGGTCAAGGGCGTGTATTCTGAGATCAACGCCCTGCTGGCCGGCACTGCCGATGCCGAGACGCAGGCCAAGTACGCCGAGGTGCTGGATCAGCTGCCCGCCATGAAGGAGCTGTACGCCCACCGCGCCCGCCTGCGCAAGGAGCGCGGCTGCATCGATTTCGAGAGCGGGGAAGTCAAGCTCATCCTGGATGAGAACGGCCACTGCATCGATGTGAAAAAGCGCACCTCCGGCGAGAGCGAGGCCATGATCGAGGAGTTCATGCTGCTGGCCAACCAGTGCGCCGCCCACTTTGCACGGGTCAAGCAGATCCCCTTTGTCTACCGTGTCCACGAGGAGCCCAACGGCGAGAAGCTGGAGCGCCTGCACAGCCTGCTGCAGGCCTGCGGCATCAACGACCACTTTGCCAAGGAAGTGCCCACCCCCAAGGAGCTGAGCGCCATTCTGGAGGGTGTGCGCGGCACCCCGTTTGAGCAGATCGTCAACACCGGAATGCTCCGCTGCATGTCCAAGGCCTGCTATGAGGAAAAGCCCAAGGGTCACTATGGTCTGGTGCTCAAGGATTACGCCCACTTCACCAGCCCCATCCGCCGCTACCCGGATCTGGCCATCCACCGCATGATGACCGACCTGCTCAGCGGCACCGACAAGGAGACCATGATCGTCCGCTACACCGATTTCGCGGAGAAGGCCTCCAAGCAGTCCAGTGAGCGGGAAGTGCTGGCCGTTCAGATCGAGCGCAAGGCCGAGGATTACTACAAGGCCGAGTACGCCCGCCGCCATCTGGGTGAGTGCTACGAGGGCATCATCTCCGGCGTGACCCAGCGCGGCATCTTCGTGGAGCTGGAGAACGGCGTGGAGGGCTTTGTGCCCGCTTCCAGCCTGACCGCCACCGGCACCACCCTCACCGAGGGGATCCGCCTTTCTGACCCCGCCTCCGGCAAGACCTGGAGCCTGGGCGACAGCATGATGATCACCATCGTCCGCGCCGATATCAACCTTGGCAAGGTCGATTTTGAGGTGGCACCCGAAACAAAATAACGGATAAAGAAACGCAAGCGTTCACCTTCCCTGGAGGGTGAGCGCTTTTTTTGTTGGACTAAACCCCTCAGGCGCTTTGCGCCAGCTCCCCTAGTAGGGGATCATCTATGCTTGTTCTGGAAAGTATTGCGACTGAAACCGAAGTGGATTTCCGTGAAGGTCGCCGGCTGCATAGATCATTTTCATCGCTCCAATCGCTGTTTGATCTCCGCGCCGCTCTTGATCCGTACCAGCACCTCATCAGCAGAGAGGACGGTCACGCGCTCTACGATCTGACGGACAGCGTTTTCGTTCCATTCTGTGATCGTCTGTGCGGTATTCTCTATAGCTTGCTCTGCCTGCTTCATGCGGGTGCAGACGCGGTCAGCATCGGTGCTGCTTTGCAGGATTCCTTCCTTCTGCTTTTTGAGCGTGGTCTGCTCGGCAAGGATTTCCGCGAACTGTACGTTGCAGGCTTCTTTATCGTCGGCGTCAATGGCTTCTGCCAGCAGGTTCTGGAACTGCTCATCGAGCTGCGTCAGCCGCTGTTCGATATTGGCAAGGCTCATCGTCTGTCCTTGTACCGGCAGGAGCTCTAAGGAAACTGCATTCTTGATAAGGTCGAGCAGGGCAGGTTTATTGCTCATGGCGGAGTTGATGGCTGCCAGAATTGCATTTTGCAGTGGTTCTTCCTTGATTGTCGGGGAATCGTGGCAGTATTTTGTGCCGTAGTTCAGGCGGCTGGTGCAGCGCCAAACGGGATATTTTCGTCCACGGGATGTCCATGTGCATCGGCGGTAGAGCGTCCCGCACTCACCGCACACAAGCCTGTCCGACAGCGCGTATTTGCTCGTATAACAAGAGCGTCCTGTCACAGCCTGCTTGGATGGGCTGCGCAGGGCGCTTCGCCTTGCCATTTCTGCTTTCACTGCATTGTACTGCTCCCGGCTGACGATGCCCTCGTGGTGGTCTGGCATATAATATTGCGTCATCTGACCGACGTTCCTAATGACCTTCTTGCTGATCACATCTGTCCGGAACGTTTTCTGGAGCAAGACATCGCCGCAGTATTTTTCATTCGTCAGGATGCTCTTGATGGATGTCGTTGTCCATTTTGATTCTCCGAGAACCGTTTTGATCTGATTTTCCTCCAGCCAATCTTGCAGATTTCGCAGGCTGGCGCCGCT
>OLQW01000648.1_pt1 | contig 19138 bp, 29 predicted proteins | sample 1672901 | NCBI WGS metagenome assembly OLQW01 (sample SAMEA3136735, study PRJEB25190) | human gut metagenome | reverse complement strand
CGTGAGTGCGTGAGTTGAAATCTATTGGCATCGGGCGCATCAGCCCATATTGGGGATGGAAGGCGGAATAATCCGCCCCCATTTCTTCAATTCTTATATCGTCGATGATACCCCATCCCATAGAAGGTTTTTTTCCAGCCGCAGGAATATATGACAGCAGATCAATAATTGCATCAGCACGGCCTTTGCAAAAAAATGTCAGTTCACCATTCTTTGCAACACGTATTACAACAGGATTTCGATACGCTCGAAATTTTCCTGCACTATCATCAATAATACCTTTTTCCTTTGACAGATATTTCATTTTATCTGGTGCAAAAAAATCAGGGCGCTTGTTGTAATACTCAACGTGGCAATCAATACAATCATAAACCGCCTTGCTTGCAGCCCAACGGTTTCCAGGTAGCTGGTGCAAGGGGAGCCCTATTTTCACATCGTATCCATCACATCCCTCGCCACGCAGCACATGAGGGGCATGCTTAGCGAACCATCCATGGTAAAGGATAGAATCAAACATAATGATCCCATCACTAGAAACAATTCTGCCATCCTTAAGAGTCATAGTGATTTTTAGTGGTTTTGTCGGCTCTTTGCTCATTTTTTCTTACCTCCTGCCGCATCTAGCAAATACAACCATTCAGCAGGATGGTCTTCTTGCAGAAACTTTTCATACTTTTCTATCATCTTTTTTACATAGTCATCGCATTCAACAACGCCATCCGTAACGGAAATACCATCAGATTCTGCATCGAATCTTCCAAATCCCTTTGATTTCATTCCACCCAAATACGGTTCTTGAAACCAGCGGTATAATGCTGAATATAGCGCTGCCACTTCTAGTTCTGTGGCGCCGCTCGAAATATCAATCCGCTGTAGGAATTGGGCGCCTGGGGATATGTATTGCACGTTGGTCCGCATTTGTGTAGACGCTTTTGCTTTTCGCTCTTCTTCATGATTTTCGATATACCCAGATTTCTTATAATCTTTGGAATCATCCATTCTTGTAAACTCTATATCATCGATCCAGTTATGCCACGAAGTGCCTGTCTTCGTGTGGGTAATGGGTTCTGCTTCTTTGCAAATTGGATACAAAAATCCAACGCTAAAATTGCCGGACATCATCATGGTGCCAAGTGCACCGCCAAACATGGAAATAAATGGAAAATGCTCACGGATCTGCTTAGCTCGCTCAATATCATTTTTGGTAGAACCAGAAATGTTTCCACCTGAAAATAGTATATCAAAAACATCTATATTTACCTTTACGCCTGCCGCATCCATCAACTGTTCTGCTGCTCTGTCCCGTAAAATGCCACGGACGGAATTCCCGGTGATAGTCGGAATTTTTCCACACGCTGTAGTCAACGCCTGAAAATAACTTCCGACGCCTGACGATTCACCAATGTGGGAAACAGGGGCCACGAATGTATACTTCACAGTAATCGATTTAAACTTCTTCATTTTCGTTTTCCTCCATCATGTATTTTTCACGTTGAATACGCTCACGAACTAGCAAAACAATAATTGGGTACTCTTTTTCAATCGTTGAACGAACCTGATCGTCTTCCATAATATCAGTGTGATACTCTTTTACAGCCCCGGACTCTATCACAGTACCATCCGGCATCATTTGCAGCCCAGTTTCTCCGCTGCTCAGGTATCTTGGCTTAATAGATCCGACTTTCGCCAACTCTTTAAATTTCGTTACGAACTCAGGCGTTGTAGTGCTTTTCTTGCATGCTCCAACGCACGCTGACTCCGCCCGGTTCCACGTCTCCAGGCCGTTTAGTGGGGAATTAGAATCCCGGCTTTTGTACAGCGCATAGAGCAGCAGAGCAGCTCTGGCGCGATCTACGCTTTCAGTGTTAAAGTTAAACAACATTTTGCTTCCTCCTCGGTAATGTTTCTTTTCTGTCCACAGTAAAGCGGAATTTGGATTTCACGGGAAGTTGTGAGTTCCCGTTTTAAGAATTGGTATGCACGAACGCCAAACGATTCGAGCATGATGTTCATTGGAAGTTTTCCATCTAACATCATGGTTTTAGTGACTCCAAGTGTTTGTAAACATTCAACGAAATCAAAGAGGTGTTTCATGCGTTTTCTGTTAGTGAATATCGTTTCAGTTTCTAGCTGAATTGCAAACACATCGTCCGACAGATTTTCTTCTGCTAAGTAAAACAAATGCTTTTTCTGTGTTTTTGTCACAATAAATTTGAACGGCACAATATGTTCTCTCATGATGTTCTCGTAAATTTCACGCACGTTAAACATATGTATTTCGCCATTTTCCACAGAATAGTTGTAAAAATACAAACTCAGCAGCCGGGAACATTTCTGGCAAATGTACGCACGATCTCCGAAATACGCCCAGTCCGTAAATTTGGCTGAAACGCATTTTTTTAATCGTGAACCATTGTCGCAATGGTTCTTACAAACACAGCAATCAAATTCGACATTCTCCAATGGAAACTCTTTGATCTTCACCTTTTTCAAGATGTCGTTTCCTTTTCCATCTCGTGTCAGGTAGTCAAGTTCCATTATTTTTCACCCCATTTCTGAATCTGAGATACTGCATAATGTATGCCGGCGTTTCCCATCTGTCCCACGTTTCCAATGTCAACGCATCTTGATGCAGGATGATCGCAGGAATCCCGGCTAACGCCAATTGCAAATATGCCATATGCACACACCGTTTATCAATATCGCCGCAGACAACAAACAAATTTCTGGAAAAATTGAAATTGTATTTGTTATACAGAATGTCGGCAGCTGCAATAATCATTCCGCCAGAACCGCATGCAGGCTCATTCAATTTCAAAACATCGTCATTTTCTATATGTTGTTCCACAATGTCTTTTGACATCGCCATTTCTGCACAAACCTTAGAAACATGATACGGTGTGAAAAATTGTCCTGCTCTGTCGGAACTAGTTCCTGACGACATGTAAATTTCGCCCAGATAATCGGAAAAACCAACGTCCAATTGGTGCGTCAACAATACGAAAATCATACCGAATGTTTCGCACAACAATTTTTGTATGTCAGAATCATATTTTTTCACGATTCTGACATATTCTTCTTCACGCTTTTTGGCATGAATTTTGTCGAATCTATTAGAAATTGCAATTGCACCACATTCGAAAACGTCAGATAGAAATTCGTATCGACTGACTCTATATGTTCCTTTGTCCAGATTTTTCACAATTTCATTGACTGTCGGAATGTTCAAACGTCACCGTTCCCCTTTCTCTGAAAAAGCAAGTCGTTCACAGTTTTCCAGCTGTTTTCACGTTTGTACGAGCGTGCTTTTTTTAAATTCTCACACGTTTTTTTGTAGCATTCCGGGCACAGCTTTTTTCCTGGAACGAGAGGAATTTCTTTTGTACACTGAAAACATCTGTGCCCATCGGCACGCATCTGCATCGACAATCCCGCATTCTTTCGTTTGGATTTCGCTTGGTACTTTCTAGAACGTTCTCTGCATGCCGGGCACATCAGGAAACTTTTATCTGGATTTTCTTTTCCACATTCAAAACACAAACCAGCCTTTTTTCTTTCGGCACGGCGCCTCTTGATCGCTTGTTTTTTTCGTTCTATCAGTTTTTCTTTCTTTTCCGGTGGCAAATTAGCATAATAAACTTTGGCGGAATCATTGTCGTTCGCAAGGCATCGCCAGCATTTTCTTTTTCCTGGTTCAGCTCGTTCTTGCCCACATGCATAACATATTCCGTGTTCTATATAAAATTGTTGTGTTTCATTCATACTTAACTCCTATATCCATCAGATCAACGTCTATTTTATATTTTTCCCGTAAATAATTGATAGCATCTTCGCCGGTCACATCGTTTTCAAAAATTTTAGGCATTTGAAAAACCGTTTGAACGGAATCATAAACACGGGAAAGGCGTTTCTTGCGCCATCCTGTCAATTTCTCCATCGCAATCAATCCGGTGTAAAATTCACTTTTCACAGCCTGTTTCTAAAAATTGCACATCTCCGGATTTGCAAAACAGGAACTTGAATAGCTTCCGCTTTATGATATATTCCGGCGGCATTTTCTGTTTTTTGGTTTTCTTCTTGCCGAACCCCATTCCTTTCACGTCCTCGGCGAACACAATGCCGTTTTTTTCATAAACAAAATCAGGCGTATACGTGATGCTGCGTTCATTTTTGGTTCCACCAGGGTACTTCTGGGCACCCAACAGGGTATATTTTTTATGTATCTGCAAATTGCTGATTAATCCAGCATCCTGTTGTTCGTGCAGTTCATCACACCGTGCAGCTTCTGTTCTGCTGTCGTGCTTGTGCCCTTGCTTGCAAAATGTCTTTTTTGCATTATATTTATTCTTTCGCATTCTCTCACTTTCCTTTTTTATTCATCAATGTTGAAAACTAGCGACTGATACAATTCCGCGTTGCTGACCGTTTCTTGCTGCTGTTTCTGCTGCTTCGTCTGTTTCCGATTTAGGTAGTTTTCAAATTTGGTTCCGAATAGGGTACTAGGTCGTAGGTATTCTTCCCACTGCGTTCCAATCCAATCAGTGCATTTGTTGTCAATCACACGCTTGAAATCTTCCACCGTGTAGCCTTCCTCTAGCCATGCACGAATGTTTGCCTGCGTTGCTTTGCTATTACTGCGGTAGCTTGTCCCTGCCTTCTGGTTCAGATAGTCAACGATTTCTTGATAGGGCTTTGCATCTGGTTTTTCACTTTTCGCATCTTCCACATTTTCAAAATTTGAATTCCCGACTATATATATATCATTCTTATTCTTCTTATTCTTCTTATACTGTTGGGACGACCTTGGGACTACCTTGGGATTACCTTGGGATTCACCCTGTGAAATGCTTGGGATGTCTTGGAACTTGCTGTAATTATTTATCGCAAATACGGTGTATTTCGGATATTTGTACCTTGTGACTTCCCCTGTGCTTTCCAGGTGGCTTATTGCAGTTCGCACCTTGTCAACGCTTAGCCGCGTTTCTTTTGCTAAAATAGCATAGCTGGAAACGCGGCTGCCGCGCTGAATAGTAATGCCATGCCACTGGCTGTCTGCAATGCTGACGGTCAGCAGCAGATGCAGGAAAACCGTTTTCGTATTTATATCATCGTACCACTCCCAATTTAGCAAACTGCGGTAAATTTTCACAAATCCGGTGTCCAGCATCCTGCATCACCTCAAATCAAAACGGAACTTCCGGATCACTCAGAATGTCTTCGAATTCTGATAGGTCTCCGATTGTTTGCGCTGTTTGCTGCTGTGCCGCGCCCTGCGCAACGTTAGGCGGTACGGCAGTATAATTTGATGGTTGCTGTGTCTGCGGCTGTTGTGGCGCATTCTGGTCGCTGTTTTTGTTTCCGACAAATCCAGCATCACTAACCCAAACAACCATAGCATAGTGTTTCACGCCGTTTTGATCGGTGTAATTGTTGTTCCGCAGTTCGCCAGAAATTTCAATCCAGTTTCCCTTGAAAAAATATTTTCCGATGAAATCCGCTGTATGCCCCCACGCAATGCAGCTGATGAAATCCGCTTCCCGTTCGCCGGTTTGTTTGTTGGCAAATCGGCGATTTACAGCAACTTGCAGGCGGCAGTATGTTGTGCCGCTCTGCGATCTTCTGATTTCCGGGTCGGCGCACAGCCGCCCGGTGATATGTATGCTATTCATGTGATCACGCCTTTCTGGTTATTCTACAATCAAAATGTCTTCTTGTCCGTTCAACGCTTCACGCAGATAATCGGCAATCCGTTTTCTTGCTTCCAGCTTCCACGCACCGCCGTCCGCTTCATACAGTGCCACGTTGGCGCCGTCTGATAGGCGTAGCAGGAATTCGCTTTCTGGCTGGTCGATTTCTGCAAATGTGCGGTACGGTTTCAGTTTCACAATTGGATTGATGGTTCTGTTGTCCTTCAGCGCAATCCCTTTGCGCACCACAACATTCTGCGAAAATCCATCATCAGAAGCCTGTGCGCTGTTCTGTTCCGTGATAGATCCCAGTAATTTCACTAGTTCCAACAGTTCCGGTGTCTGCACAAATTTGGATTTTAGTGCAATCATCATCGATTCATAGTCTAATTTTTGGTCGAACTGAATGCGGATGGTTTCAGCCTTGCAGCGGTATGGATTTTCTCGTTTTCTGTCGGCTGTTTGAATGCCGGCGAAAACTTCAACTGCATCATAGGACGACACCTGCACAATCAGCGGTGCAATATAATTGGCTGATTCTTCCCGAATCAGTTTAACCAGGCTGTTCAACGTGGTTAGTTCCAGCGTTTTCACCCGTGGGCGTTCAACCGGAACGATGCGTTTGTCGGTGTATGTTCTCCCGTCAATCTCCTGCACGTTCGGTGCTGCCAGTTCAACGATCTTTTCAATTCCTGTTCTTTCCATGGTTCATTTCTCCTTTTCTTTACAGTACTTTAAAAATTTGCGGTCTTTCTTCTACATCGCCGGACAGGCTCATCTGCCCCGGCACGTTTGGTCGGGCTTCCACCATGCACATTTCGCCGGTTTCTCGGTCGGAATCCACAAACATAGTGGTGGAAATCGGTGCGTTCGGCAGTAGTTTGCACTTTGCGGTTGTAGAAATAGAAACTTGGGTGCGATCTGCCAGCGGCTGGAAATCAACGGTCAGCGTCAGCTGGCGTTTTTTGGTTTCGCTGGTGTTCGGATCCAGAATATTGGCAATGATTTTGCCCACCTCAATGTCCACCTGCTCCATGATTGCGCCGTGGGCGGCTTCTAAGATACTTGCTTTTTGCATGTGTGATTATCCTTTCTTTTTAGCCGTTCAGGCTATCTTCATTTTTGGTTTTCTCGGCGAGTTTTTCGTTTACATCAATGGTCTTCTGCGCGTCCTGAATCGGTTCAAACCAATCGGGGATAGCTGTGTTCTTATCCTTGATCGATGTGTAAATTCCTAAATATTCACGCATTTCATCACGTGTAATCTTTCCGACATCATGCCCCAGACGCTTTTCCAACATTTCACGATTTACGCTGACTTTTTCGAATTTTTCCAGCATTCTTTTTATCAGATCTTCCATCGGTACGCCTGATTTTCCTGCAATGGTTTCAGCGCATTTTTTTAATGCTGCTTCGATCAGATCGGGCGGAAGAATTGCTAAAATTCTAGCACGCAATCTACGCCCTGCCATGTTGGCATTGTTTTCGTAAACGTCCCGTTGCGTAGTCAGTTTTTTGATACCATTTTTGGTATCCCGTGTGTGATGTACAACAAATTGCTGACTGGACATTACATTAGATTCCATATCCCAGCAGTATGCCAGCATTTCAGATTCGCCCTCTTTTTGGGACAGTTCCTTAATGCCAAAATCAACATTTCCCCAGCACCGGGCAGCTTCTTCCGCTAGCCGGATAGACGGTCCGCTGATTGTGGTTCGTTCCCGTGGGTAGCTGTAGGTTGCATTTTCAGCAAAATCCGGACGGGAACACGCTACCATCAGTTTGTCATACGCCTTGATTTCATCCCGTGGGAAACGCTTTGCAATTACCAATTTTCCCTGCGCTTCCGCAACGGCTTTGCTGGATTCAATTTCAATAACGCCCTGATTGGTGTTATCCGCCCTTTTTGCAACTGCAAACGGGTTGGATGCCAATTGATTTTCTGCCATTTTATATTCCTCCTCACATGATTACACGCGCTGCCCAGTGGGGCAGACCCAGCGGCTGTATGTTATCCGGATACCCGGAAAAACTACCAATATCGATACAATGCTGCAATGTTTGCAAATCCTCTTTTGCTTCCTGCTCGCCCAATTTCAGCACAAATTCATCTGCATAATAAACGGCTATCGCATATGGTGGTTCCTTTTCTTGGGCGATGAATACAAAATCCAAATCCGTTATCCCGTTTGCGGCTAGTCCATGCAAATACCAATACGCCTGAACGTGGTATCTGTAATTATATGCTGATCGTTGGAATCCATCTGGCGATGCGTCCTGTGTCGTTTTGTAGTCCACGCAGAATCCGGGGCGCAGATAGTCCGGTCGGCATTTGCATTTTGCCCCCGTTTCCGAATCATCCCAAAAATAGGATTGTTCCGCCTTCCCATCTGTCAGCAGTTTCCGTGCTGTTGGATGGTGGCTGATTGCTTCCGCCATGTCAGTAGCTTGGCGGTAAATTTCTTTTGTGATAATGGATTTCCCGGCGGCGCTCTTCAAAAAATCGGCATATTCTTCTTTCCCATTTTTGGTTCGGCGGTTGATGTCTGGCGCAATGACAAATTCACTATCAAACGTTTCCGGTTCCAAAACCATTTTGTGAACGGCTGAACCGACCAGTAGCGCCGTGGTCTGTTCCAGCGGATGATTTTTCCTGTATTGAAAATGCATCGGGGAACGATGTACCAAATCCAAATCTGATTTTGATATTGCTGCATGTGCATGGTATTCGCTGTTTGTCATTTTGAATCAATCCCCATTTTCCGAATTTTCATAGTAGCCTCATATGCGAACCGGCTAGTCTCTTCATCTTCCCAGTATCGGGGGAACGTTTCGGAATGGCAGTCCCATTCATACGGGCAGCCATCACAACTTTCCTCAAATGCCTTGCAGGCTTCTTTTTTCAGCCGCGCGTTTTCTGCAATCGTTGTCGCAATTTTTAGCGGTTCCGTCATTTTATCATCCCTTTCTTGCACCTGTTTTTCAAAATCAGGCACTTTTCGCGATGTTGCCACCTGCTCTGGCAGAACTGTTTTTGGTTCTGCCATATGCCCGGCACAATATTCGCAGTACAAATGTCCATCTATCCCTAATTGTAGTGGGACAGTAGTTATTTTACAATTATAATAATGATCTTTCATTGACAAAATCCTTTCCGCGTGGTAAAATAATCAACAGTGATTATTTTTCTTTTCTTTATTTTCCGTTGTCGGGACAACCGGCAGCGGTTTTTTTATTACCGCTGTAATCTCTACGGCTGCGCCGGACTGCCTGCCGCCTACGAATTCTATGTTCGGGAAAACGTCTTTCAGCTTGCCGCAGAACCATCGGAATTCATCGGTTGTTATTGGCTTCATGTCGTACCTCTCTTCCTGCTCTTCTGTTCCACGCTTGGCTTGCCTTCGGTTCATACGCTGCACCGTAGAAACACACATCCGCGCCACACTCGTTGCAAACGAACATCTGCGTGCCCCCAAATGGTGCGGTTCGCTTTTCTATTTTTTGGTTGCCGCAAAAGGGGCAGGGCAACAAATCGACCGCAATTAACATTTAAACACCTCCATCGGAAAGCGGATCTGAAATTGGCATCCACTCTACAACATGGGAATTTACTGGTTCTCCGAATAATCGCCATTTTCCCCCAGTAAACATGCAGGTTCCTACAAATCCCATTGACCACAAAACCTTATATTTGCCATCAACATCAGGCTGCCGTTCAGCTGTTGGAATCCATCCTTCTTTTTTTCGGTCGTTCCACATTACAGCATATTCTCCGAGGTATCCGGTATCCGGGTCTGCATCGCCTGCGCTGATAACAAACGGCATGCAGATGTTGTCCAATATGCAATCCGCCACTTTCGCCGAATCGGAATCATCATGCATGTAGTATTGATGCACAACCTTCCTCCCATATCGGTTCGTGTGCGTTTATTTGTGGAAGACCATTTTTCTCCCACAAAATGGACACGGTTTCAGCCTTTCGCCTAAATTCGTGATTGGCTTTTCATTGCTCACGTTCTTCCATCTCCTCAACTGCTTCATTCCAATGCACAATTGCATATTTATGCGCTCTGTCCCATGTGGCTTTTCCTTCTTCTATTTTCAAATGGGGGTTCCGGAAAAGTGGCTTGCACTGAATCGTACACCACGCTCCAAACCCACTTGACTCATACGAATAGTCTCTTTTGACTTTTGGCATCTTTCCGCACACGGGGCAGGGTTTGATTTTGGTCTCACTCATTTTCTCCCACCTCTTTTCTTTCTCTGATCTGACATCCACATCAGATCTAATATGCAGGCTATCAGCACAATGCCGACTGATAGCAGGTCTTGAATTGTTGTTGTTGGTAGCATGTTAGTCCTCCTCTTCGTTTTCATATGCTTCTGCGCCGAGCGAAAGAATGTCCATCGCCATTGCACCGAGAATTTCGCTGACAGTGGCATCACTACGGTTTGCAATTGATTGTGCAATGTTTTCAGCAGCTGTGACATAGCCATGTGCCAGATCTCTAACGTTCGCATGCGCAGATAGTTCTACACGCACACGCTCTCCATCCATCTCAATACGGATTTCAATATATCTCTTTTGGCTTTCCATCGTCAAATATCCCCCTCTTTTCTGTTCTTCGATTTTTCCGGGTCGAACCCGTCCGGATAACGTTCACGCAATTTCTGAATATTCATGCTGGCAATTTCTGACAGTGTTGTGCCAACTGATGTACACGCTTCGGCGATCATCCACAGGCAGTCGCCCAGCTCTTTCTTGAAATGTTCCTTGTCGAAATCGTGTCCCTGGAATACTTTTTGCAGGATTCCGGCGACTTCACCTGATTCACTGCACAGTCCGAAAACAGCGTGCCGCATCATTTTATCCTGCTCGCCATATTGAAAACTGCACGTGCGCATAGCTTCCATTTGGTAGATGTCCAGGCGTGTGATTTCCGGTTCCGGTTTGTATTCCTGATTCCAGCATTTCTCACAGCTTCCGTACTCATAGCAATTCGGATAATTCTCAGCGTTTAAATAGCTGTGATATGATGGACACCCACGTACTCCGCCCTCAGTTCTGTTGCTAATCATTTCTGGCTCAACCTCTGCAACTTTTTCTCTCAACGTCATTTTCATTTTCCTTTCTGCATTTGAATTCGCACAACGGGCATACGTACCAGCCCGTCCGTTGTGCACAGACTTGCCATTCTTTCTGGCAGGACTGGCAACATGTGTATTTGTATCCGTTCCGGATTTGGTATCCGGTGTAAAATTCACTTTTCATGGCTCACCGCCGCATCAATTTCATCAAAATGTTCCATAACCTTTTCAACAATCCATTTGTAGAATTGGTCTGAAATCGGTTTGTCTATTTTGATTACTTCCACCGTTTTCAGCTCCCCATCTTCCATGGCTCCACCTCACGCACAAACGCCATACTTAACAGCCAGCTCCTTGACGATTGCAACGTAAATTTCAATCAGTTTTTTGTCTTCGGCGATAATGTCAACCTTGTTCAGCTTATCGATCTTCGACCGGCACACGCCCTCACCAGCCATGCGGTTTCGTTTGTTGGTTAGCCGGATGTTCAGCGCCACGCCTGCTCTGGATTCAACAGCCTTATAAATTTCCTCGTACACTTGCCGAATGTTGCCGCATCCGTCACCGGTTGCCGTTGCAATTTTAGCAATCAGGTGCTGTGTGTCTTTTCTCCATGAATTCTTGTCCAACGCGATAACCTCGCAGGTGTTTGTCAGCCGCTGCCCCAGATCTGCTATTGCAGTATCTTGCTGTGCCTGCTTGGCTTCCAGCTGCTTTTGACGGGTTTCCATACTGATCAAAACCTGTAATTGTGGGGACAAATCCGCAAGTACAGACTGCATCTGATTGGCACGAAAATAGCCGTTCACCAACTGCCGCTGTACGTCCCAGGACAATTCGTCTGTGAATGATTTTACTAGCATGTAATATCCGGATTCGGTGACCACGATTCCGCCGTTCGGGCTTGCAATTCCAACTGTCCGAATTTCGGACGGTTGGATTTTGAAGTAATCCTCACCCTCTACAAAATGCTTTTTGTTGTCATTGAACCGCTTTCTTGCTGTTCCTTCCGGTCTGTGATGTACTGTGTCGATATCCTTGAATGTTACGACACGCTTGCCGCTGTATTCCTTAATGGAAATCGCAGCTTGATTAATAGTAAATAGTTCATTCATGTGTTTGCGTCTCCTTTCCATCCTGCTTTTGTTCAGTCGATTCGTTATACAGCGTTGCGAACATTCGCAGCTTCTGGTCTGGATTCAGTCCGCGCCACATTTTCAACAGTGCGGTGGACTCCTCGCTTGCCGTAGCAACGCCACTGTCAAACAGCATTTGCACGATATCTACAGCGTTTACGCTTTTCATATTTGTTGCTGGCATAAAATAGCCCCCCTTTTTTTATAGTTTCCCCGTATAGCCTGTTAGGTCAGCTTGTCGAACGGATTAATCAAAACGGCATGCCATTTTTCCGGATGTGCATAAATCCCAAAATTGACAGTTCGGCACTTTCTTTCCATCCAATAAAACCGCTTTTTCCGTCATAGACGGCTTGTTTTATCTCATATCTCGTGTGACCATGTTGCTTCCGCTCAATCAAAATGTAGCAGCGCTCGTCTTTCTTCGGTTCTGTTTCGTCGGTGTAATCACCGTGCCAATTGCGGATGTCTCCCGATTTCTCATCGAAAACAGCGTCATAGGCGGCGACTGCTTTTCCGCTGTTTCTGGGATTCCATCCAACGGGATAGCCTTTCATGACGACGTTTTTTCCGTCTCTGTCGCAGCCATAATCCACAGTGCAAATTTCGTGTTCACCGTCGGCAAACTTGCACAGCACAGCCGGATGCATCACGCCAACATGTGTAATCTCCTGAATGGTCATGCCTTTTGTTTTGATAAACATTTCCGTTCCCTCCGAAAATTTCTCTTGCCATTTGCTTCATTTTGTGCTATAATAGGAAAGAAGAAATGGGCGGCGGCAAGTACCGCCCATCTTCTTGTTGTTGAAAAGTCCTGTTTGAAGTTTACCGCTCTAACAGGGCTTTTATTTTTGCCTTTGCTTCTTCAATGTTCTCGCATCCGTTCAGGATTTCAAGAATCATTTTCAGAAACGTTTCCAGTTCAAAACTGTTCATGTCTTCCATGTCTTTCTCCTTTCTGGCACCTGCCGCCGTATTCAACAGGTTCGTTTTGTGTTCCTGCTGTAATTATATAATACCACATTTAGAACCGCTTGTCAATACTTTTCAAGTAAAAAATACCACAAAAAGAACCTGCTTATTTTGTGCAAATACCACAATTAGAATATTTTGCACGCAGTTTTATATTGACAATGTATTCGTTTTGTGGTACAATAAATAAACAGGAGGTGAGTTGAAATGAATGTTGAGAATCTCAAATCTGCTAGAAAAGGCAAAGGCATGACGCAAAAGGATGTGTCGACAAAATTAAATATAAGCCCCAATACATATAAAAATTATGAACAGGGGCTAAGAGAACCAAACGGTGACACAATTGTTGCGTTGGCAACCCTTTTCGATGTCAGTACCGATTATCTGCTAGGAAAACCCGGCGCAGCCCCACCCATTGATGGGCTATCTGAAATGATCGCGCAAAACGCAGCAAACGACATTGAAAAAACATTGTTAGAAATGTATTTCGGGCTGGATGCCAAAAAACGTGGTGCGTTTTTGCAGGAATTGGTGGATGTTGTGAATCAGAATCAGAAAAATTCCGAATCTGAAAACGAAATTGCAATCACGGAAGAACGCAACCACACGCACATTGCCCGAATTGTTGCGAACGATGGAAACAACCGTGAAATCCCAGTTACGGACGATGATGAATCAGAAATAGCAGACCTGCTGTATGAAATCGAACAGCAGCAGCGTAAAAAGTAGCTGGTAAAAATTACCAACGTGAAAACCATTGAAAAAATCCCCCAACAGTTTTATAATAAAATAAAAACAGTTGGGGGATAATTTTCATATGATCACGAATGTAAACCAGTGCGTAAAATCATTTATAGATGAATACAATGTCACAAAACTGACACGGGATGAAATAGAAAAAATCATTGAATGTATGGGCTACAAAATCATTTTGTTCCATCCAAAACAAAAAAATACTGCAATTGCAAAACTGATTGACCGTATAGGTGTCGGGGATGATATAAAAATACGTCAGTCGTTTGCATATCATTCAGGATCCACAAAATGCATTTTTATTGATGAATCCATCGGCGAACCGGACAGCATCCAATTGCTGCTGCACGAAATCGGGCATATTTATATGGGACATACCAGCAGCAGGCAGGACGATGCCGCAACCATCGCGAAAAATGAAAACGATGCAAACCGGTTTGCGTTGCTGGTAATGCAACGAATCACACAGATGGAACGGAAACAGAAAATATTGAAATATGCCCGTAGCATTCTGATTACAGGCACATCAATGGCGCTGTTTATCTGTTTAATTCGTGTGGATCACCGCAACAATCACGGTTCTACAACACAGAAAACAAACGTAGTCGTTTTGAAATCAGAATCAACCACGGAATCAGCCACCACGAAACCAGCGGCAACAGAACCAGTACAAACAGAAACCGCCACCGAGCAGGCGCAGGATGATACAGAAATTTTCTACGTTACCAAATCCGGACAAAAATATCACCGACAAACATGCAGCACGATTAAAAACAGAAATCCGGATACGCTGGTAGCCGGAACCCGTGAAGAATTTGAATCATCCGGCTATGAACCATGCCTGATTTGCATAGGCGAATAATTTTTTTTGGTTTCCCGTTCGACATTTTTCGACATGCAATATATACAAATTCCGATCATCCAGATTGTGCACTATACGTAAAAATGGTTACAGCCTGGATACAATTTCATTGGAATTATTGACTAATGTTATAATATTATGTATCATTATGATATAATTAATCATGTATAGGATGTGATACAATGAAATCAAAACATATAACAGCTATTGCACTGTCTGCGATGATGATTTTTGGTCTGGTTGGATGTGGCGGTGCTGATAGCAGTAGTGGAAAAGGCAGCGGTTCAAGTATCCCAGAAGGCATGTCACAGGCGTTTTATGATGCTGGTGTGAAATTTGTCGGTGTGCTGGATTCTACGATTGACATGGATTTGGAACCGGCAGAAGCAGCAGAAAAAGGAAAGGTGTATGCCGATGCAATGAAAGAAGAGCTGGAAAGCGATGAGATGCAAAAGGCGTTAGAGGAAGCAAGTGTAGGCGCAGAAACAGAGAAACTAATAATGGAAGGGTATGCGCTGAGTGCTGGCACGATTTGCACGCATTTGGAATATATGGACTGGGCAGATGAATTTGATGTTTCGGAATTGATGGAACAGCGCAATGATTTTGCAGACGATTTTGGTATTGATGATAGATCATATTGATGGAATGGGGTTTGAAAAATGAAAAAATGTCCAAAATGTGGGGAACTGAACGGGGATAATAATAATAAATGCTATAAATGTGGTGCTGATATTACAAACATCCGCACAACGCCGCGCTATTGTTCGTCCTGCCAACAGGTCTTTGCGCCGAATGTTGATATCTGCCCGAATTGTAAAACGGAAACATCAGAATACAATCCAGCCGTAGCAAAATACATTAGCAAAACCGCGTCCGTAGATACATGGATGTACGTGGTTGGTTTTTTGGTTCCGCTGGTTGGAATCATTCTAGGGTGCATCCAATTTGGGAAAAACGACCGTGCAGGCGGCAGAAATTTGATTATAACAGCTATTGTGTCAACTGTTCTGTATACGATTATTTCAGCCGTATTTTTTAATTAGATAAAACGAAAATCCCCCACGGTTGCCGCCGTGGGGGATTTAAGCACCAAAGGAGAATACTATAATAGCAATCTACACAATGCCTATTATAGCATATTTTCCAACAAAATGCAAGGAGGAAAATTGCAAAAATGGCAACAGCGAAAAAACTACCATCTGGAAATTGGCGTGTAAATCTGTACATTGGCACAAATGATGATGGGAAACGGCAGTATAAATCATTTACCGCCGCGACCAAAAAGGAAGCCGAATTCCAAGCGGCTACGTATAACCTAAAGCGCAAAGAAAAGCCAAAGGATATTACAGTAGGAGATGCCATTGACGGCTATATAGCAGCAAAAGAAAATGTCCTATCACCATCCACCATCATTGGATACAAAAACATCCGGAAAACAAAATTTCAGGAATTGATGGACGTGCCGCTGGATAAAATTACAAACATCATGATACAGGGCACAGTGAACCGTGCTGCGCTGTCACTATCGCCCAAATCTATCCGCAATGCGCATGGGCTGTTGACTGCGGCGCTGTCCATGTATTTGCCGGATTTTTGTGTGCGTACCACACTGCCAGCAAAACAGCACAAAATCAAATCACTGCCAACAGCAGCGGAAATCCTGGACGCAGTGCAGGGGACAGATGTAAATTTGCCCGTGACACTGGCGCTGTGGCTGGGGCTGAGGATGTCAGAGGTTCGTGGTATCCGGTACGGGGATATTACGGATGGCGTGCTGACTATTCAGAATGTGCGTATTGCGATGGGTGACGGTGGCAATATTGTAAAATCGCAAACCAAAACATACAACAGCACACGGCAGCTGGTTTTGCCGGAACATATTATAAAAATGATTGGCAGCGGAAACCCAGATGACTACATCATCACAATGGCAGCGCAGACGATCTATCAGCATTTTGTGAAAATCATATCAGCGGCAACCGGCAAACATATGACATTCCATGATTTGCGGCATGTGAATGCATCGGTCATGCTGGCATTGGGCGTGCCGGATAAATACGCCATGGAACGTGGCGGTTGGTCTACGAATAGCACCCTGAAATCCGTTTATCAGCACACCTTTGCGCCGGAACGGCAGCAAATGGATGCCCGTATAGACAACTATTTCAATAGCCTAATTAAATAGGCATGCAACACAAAATGCAACATAAACAATTAAAAATGACGTAATCACTAGGGAAATAACAAATATATTTAGGGTTCGAATCCCTCTCTTTCCGCCAAAAGCTCCTGAAGTAAATGTTTCAGGAGCTTCTTTTTTATTTTATTCAGAGTGGCAAAGAGTTGGCAAATTTGTAATTTGGGTTTGATGTGTATGAAAAAACGGATGGAATAACAAAATTTAGAGGCTCTGCATGGTTTATGCAGAGCCTCTTTTGTAATTAATATAGATCTCTTTTACACCTTGTTGTTCTCTTTTGCAGCAATATAATCTAAAACCACTTTTGCACTCTGCTCCACACCAATCGATGTATCGACAAGCAGATCATAATATTTCCGGTTTCCCCACTCATTTCCGGAAATATTATGATAATAAGCACTGCGTGCTTCATCTGATCGATGGATGTTGCGAATGGCTTCCTCTTTGGTGTCACCATAGAGTTCCATAACTCTGCTGATTTTATAAGCCTCTGGGGCATATAGAAAAATTCGTATAACAGATTCATAGTCCCGCAGTACAAAATCCGCTGCTCGTCCGACGATGACACAACTTCCATGATCTGCAATTTTTCGAATGATTTGATTTTGTGCCACAACTGCTTGCTGCACCACATGGGTGCTCAGATAAATATCATGCAGATGATCCGGTGCATTTTTATTGATATCAGAAATGAATTCCCGATCCAATCCGCTTTCCTGTGCTGCAAGTGCGGTCATTTCTTTATAGTAAAATGGAATGTGTAATTGCTCCGCAATGCGCTTTCCTACTTGCTTGCCGGAAGAACCGTGCTCTCTGGCAATGGTGAGAATGACACCTGGATGAGAAGGCTGCATGACCATTTGCTGTTCTTCCTTTTTTTCAGTTGCAACATATGGATTTTTGAGAAATTGTCGGTAAAACAAAAGTCCGACCAGACTGGTAAGTACTTCTGTTACCGGAAATGTCAGCCAGAATCGATTCAGTCCAAACCGGGAAAAAAGAAATCCAAGCGGTACAAATAATACCATGGTGCGAATCACCGTCAATAAGGAGCTTTTTAAACTGTATCCAGTTGCCTGAAAAAAGACCGGAAAAATCAGCGATGTCACCATTGGTAAAAAACTGATGCCGACAAATAGAAATCCAATTTTTCCAATTGCCACTACTGCATCATCCGATGTAAAGACTCGCAGCATCTGTTCCGGGAAAAGCAGAAAGCAAAGTGTACCCAGAAACATCAACGCCCAGCCAAAAACAATGGCAGTGGACAAGGTTTTCTTACAGCGGTCAATGAATCTTGCAGCATAGTTGAAACTAATTACCGGAACAATGCAAGTTTGCATGGCGCCGAGCGGAATAAAGAAAAAGGTTTGCCATTTGTAATAAAGGCCCAACGCTGTAACGGCTTGATCCGAAAAACTGCTCAAGATTAAGTTTAATCCAAGAATGTAAAATGTATAAGCGGATTGCATCAAAATATTTGGCATGCCAAGACGAAAGATCGTTTTGATATAACGTGGGTAGTAGCTTTTGGCAGGAGAACGACGAAATCCTTTTTTCAGCACAATGGCTGCTGCAACAATCTGTCCTGCAACGGTTGCAACGGCTGCACCTGCAATTCTCATTCGAGGAAGTCCGAATAAGCCGAAAATCAAAAGCGGATCCAATACAATATTGGTCACTGCTCCTAGAATTTGTGCAAACATCGGCGTTTTCATATCGCCATTTGCCTGAATCACCTTTGTCCAGTTGCTTTCCAAAAACAATCCAAAACTGCAAACACAGACGATTCGTCCATAGGCTACTACATCTTGAATGACATCTGGAGAAGAAGTGGACATCCGGGCATAGGCTGGCAAGATTGCATAGCAGATTCCGGCAAACAACAGCCACATTCCGATTGCAAGGGATGTTCCGGTTCCTGCATAAGCCTCCGCTTCCTTTTGATTTCCAGCGCCGAGTTTAGCTGCCATCACAGTATTGATTCCTACCCCGGTTCCGACTGCCAATGCAATCATCAGCAATTGAATGGGATAGATAATAGAAAGCGCTGTCAATCCAGACTCTGAATCCTTTCCTACGAAAAAACTATCTACAATATTATAAAGTGCCTGAATCAGCTGCGCCAGCATAACCGGAGGTGCGATTTGCAGCAATATCTTCGGAATTTTCTCCGTCCGGAAAAATTCTGTATCCGTTCCCGCCTTACTCTTCATCGTCCGTCTCCTCCAGTGCCTCTTCCAGAATCTGGTCATACTCCATAAACAGTTCCGTCATTCTGCGGATCTTGTCCTCTCCCAGACGTTTCGCCGCCCGCTCTTCCATCCGGCTTAACGAATATAATAATTTTTCCGAATACCGTTCGCCCTCCGGTGTCAAAACAAGCGCCTTTTCCTTCCCGGTGCTCTTTTCCGGATCCGTTACAAGAATCCCGTCC
>OLQW01000647.1_pt1 | contig 19156 bp, 18 predicted proteins | sample 1672901 | NCBI WGS metagenome assembly OLQW01 (sample SAMEA3136735, study PRJEB25190) | human gut metagenome | reverse complement strand
AAGTGCCATTACGCCTGAAAGAATCTGGTTCTTTTTCATATCTTTGTCCTCTCGATTTCGTAATAATCTCTCATTATTAAATTGTCTTAGCCATTATAGCAGATTTTCATAGAAAATCAACTTTTCCAGCATAATTTAGGACTTTCTCACTATCTTTCAGGATGTTTTTTGTTGAAATTTACGAATTGATCCGGCTCGAAACTGTCAAAAATAAAAACATCAAACTGTTTCCGGTGCCTGTTTAATTCGCCCTGGTTTTTAATCGTCCACGCCGCCATCTTACATTTGTAGAAATAGCGCAGCATTTCCACCGGAAGCGTGTTGCTGAACTGGCAGTTGTACGCAATGAAATCCGGTCTGCAAAATCCGTTCAGCATACAGTATGTAAGCATCTCCCGCACAATGACCGGCGTTTTCAAGCCCTCGCCGCGGTAATTGGTCGCAAGCTGTCCGCGCAAAACATTTGGACGATGGCGCTTAAACCAGCCGAGTGCCAGCGGACTGAACGATTCGATGCAGTACTCACCCGGATAACGGTCTAAAAGCACCGCGCATTTCTCGCACAGCTCCCGGTGGACAATCTCCGCTTTCAGCTCGATGATAAGCGGTGTGCGTCCATCCGCCAGCTCAAGCACTGTCTCAAAGGCTGGTATCGTCTGGGATGAACCAAACAAACGATAGCTTTGCAGCTCTTCAAAGGTACAGTCGCGTATCTTCCGGTCAACGCCCGCCGCCCGCTTCAGATCCCACTCGGTCACATCGTCAGCATCGCCGCTGAGGATGCGCTTCATCTCCTCGTTCTGGGTCTTTTGCTGTTCGATCTGTTCGTTCAGCGTCTGCAATTCCGCACGCCGGGAGCTGATGGACACCTGATTGGAGATGTAGGCCACCAGCATACTCAACAGCAGCAGAATGAAGAAAAGACGAAGGATCGTCCGCACAAACGGGCTGCGTCTGCGCTTTTTCCGGGTGGTATTTGCCATTTTTCAGCGCCTCCTGTGCTCAGCAGGCCCGAAACGCCTGTACTCTTACTTTGATACGTTAGAATTATACAACAACCGCCGTGTGCTTGGCAAGTTCTTTTTCGGTTTTTTTGCGCTTCTTTTTTGCGCGCGGCGCGCTCTGGCCTGCTCCGCCCGTTTTTTGCGGGCTGCTGCCAGCGGCTGCAATGCCCGCCGGGCCAGCCGGAGCGGCCCCGCCGCCAGCCAGAACAGTCCCTGTTCCAGTGCCTGCAGGGCAGGCCGCAGAAGCCGTTCGGCCCCAAAAGCACAGAGAAAGGCGCTGCCCGACATATACCACCGCAGCACGCCCCCGGCGCTCAGGGCGGCGGCATAGCTCTGCAGCCCCAGCAGGACAGCCCCCACAAGGGCCATATCCGGCAGGAACGCCGCCCGCCCCCTGACCGGAAACACCGCGCGCACGCTGCCCAGCACAAGGCCCAGCAGAGCGCAGGCAGCCGCCTCCTGCCCGATGAGCGCGGGCGCAAGAGCCGGTGCCATCAGCGGAGCAGCCGGGACAGAAAGCCGCCCGGGGTGCGCGCGGCGGTATACTCCACCGTATCGATGCGGCCCGTCAGCTTCACTTCCCCGCTGTCGAGGTCGAGGCTGGTCACGTTGAGCTGTGCCCCGGTCAGCTGCAGCACGCCCCGGGCTGTTTCAATGGCAGCGCTCTCCGCGTTGCACTGCAGCACCCGCCTGACCCCTGTTACCGTCAGCTTTTCCCGGTTCTCCAGGATGAGGTCGCTGTTCCCCGCCTGCTCTGCCATGCACCTCTCCCCCTTCTGGTGAAGGTTATGCAAACAGCTTCCGGGATAGAACCTCTCCGTCAGCTCTTCGGGCTGCCACCTCTCCTAATAGGCGAGGCAAGAATGCAGCAGCATAAACCTGGCTTCCCTATTAGGGGAGCTAGTGCAAAGCGCCTGAGAGGTTATTCCGAAATGATCTCGTACATCTCCCGGGCCACATCCTTGGTGCGGGGCTCCACATCAGAGAGCACCTTTACCTTGATGGGCCGGTTGCCGAAGGTGACCTCGATGATGTCCCCTTCTTTGACCGCCTGGCTGGCCTTGGCGATTTTGCCATTGATGAGGATGCGGCCCGCATCGGCCACCTCATTTGCCACGGTGCGGCGTTTGATGAGCCGCGAAACTTTCAGGTATTTATCCAGTCTCATGTTATGATCCTCCAGAAAAGCAGGCCCTCTCCATCATTGCGCTTTGTCCGCCGCCGCACCTCCGGACAGGGGAGCTGGCAGCGCGAAGCGTTGACTGAGAGGTTTTACAAAAAAACCGCCGGAACCACTGCGGCCCCGGCGGCAAAGATCAAACTTACAGGGTATCCTTCAGAGCCTTGCCCGGCTTAAAGACAATGCTCTTGGAAGCAGCGATGGTGATGGGCTCACGGGTGCGGGGGTTGATGCCCTGGCGCTCTGCGCGCTCACGGATCTCAAAAGTGCCAAAGCCGGAGATGGTGATCTTCTCACCCTCAGCCATTGCCTTGCTCAGTGCATCGAAAGCGGCGTTAACAGCCAGCTCGGCGCTCTTCTTGCTCATCTCGGTGTTTGCTGCAACCTGTGCGATCAGATCGGTCTTGGTCATAATGGGGTACCTCCACAAAATTTTACTCAGCTTTTTCTATCAGACAGTGGCAGGGCGTTCCTGCTCGTCTGAATCTTCGGTCTTTTGCAGCAGCTCCTGACGGAACCGCCCGGATGCAAAGGTCAGGGCCTCTTCCGCGTCCACACCGGCCAGCCGCATGGCATTGGCCGCTGCAAACAGCAGCGCCCCGGCCCGCTCGGCGGCATTTTCCGGCACCGCTTCCTCCCAGCCGCGCTCAGCAGCCTTCAGGGCAGCGGCGGCATCCTCTGCCGTCTGCGCAAACGCGCCCTTGCGGGCGGCACGCTTCTGCATCTTCTGGGCATACATCAGGGCGGGCAGGGTGGCTGGAACCGTGTTCAGCTCATCCGCCAGCGTGGTGCGGCCCTTTTCCTTATTTTTGAGCGCATCCCAGCTGTTTATACCGGCATTTTCAGCCGCCGAAGAGGCAAAGATGTTCGGGTGCCGGAACACCAGCTTCTCGCACACCTCCCGGCAGACCTGCTCGAAATCGAACCGGCCCCGCTCTTCCTCAATGACGGTATGGAACGCCACCTGCATCAGCACGTCGCCCAGCTCCTCGCGCATCATGGCTGCGTCGTCGGCATCAATGGCTTCCAGCGCCTCGCAGGTCTCCTCCAGAAAGTTCTTCCGGATGGAAGCGTGGGTCTGCACCTTATCCCAGGGGCAGCCGTTTTCTCTGTCGCGCAGAATGCGGATGATCTGCAGCAGATCCTCCGCCGTGTAGCGTTCCCGTTCGGGCCAGTCCTGCATGGGTGCACTCCCCTTTCCTCTGCTCAAAAACCTGAGCTCGATTGTACCGCAGAATCTGCGATTTTTCAAGGGGACAAGCGCATTTTCCGGCTTTTCATTTCAATTGTTTCCAGAATTTTCACACTTTGCCCTGTTTCTGTGCAGAAAGGGCGGCATCCCCCTACGGGGACACCGCCCTTTCAAGGCTTTTGCGTTACAGCTGTGCGCCGCACTTGTTGCAGAACAGCGCATCCTCAGAGACCGGCGCGCCGCACTGGGGGCAGGTCTTTTTGTCCGTGTCAGGCTTTTTGTCCTTTTCCACGGTCGGCTCAATGGTGATGCCGCTGCCCTCGGCGGGCTCCTCGTCCAGATCGTGGGTAATGACCTCGGCAGCGGGGCCAAGGCTCTCCTTGAGGGCGTTCAGGTTGGCCTCGATGCTGCTGATCATCTCGATATACTTATCCACAAGGGGCTGGTTCTCCTCGTTGCCCTTGGCCAGGCTGTAGACCAGTGCACCCAGCTGACGCTGTGCCCGGGCAAGCTTGGTCTGCTCCGAGACGATCTTTGCCTGCGTTCTGCCGCGCTCTGCCAGATCCATGGCGGCATTGCGGCCCTTTTCCGCATATTCCAGACCCATTTCCTTGATCTTATTGAAATCCATAATGACACCTCTCTTACGGGCATTGGCCCTGTGTGTGCTGTCAGATGATGGTTTCATTATAGCGCACTCAGGCACTGATTGCAACGAATCCACCGCAACTTTTACAGTTTCGTGCGGATTTGGAAACAGTTTTTTCGCATTTGAACAAGAGAATGGAACATTTTCCCCGCAGAGCGCGATTTTATTTTACGGCACTGCCGTAGAACTCCCGCAGCATACTGTCGGCGGGCAGAAGCTCCAGATCCAGCGGGACCACGTGCTCAAAGCGGCGGGCAGTCTCGTCCCAGAGCTCGGCGTTGTGGCCCTCCAGCGTGAACTGGCGGCGCACGATGCCCAGCAGCCTGGAGATCAGGCCCAGCTCATAGGTAAAGGAGGTGTCCAGCAGAAAGTCCGCCGTGGTCTTGAAACCCTTGATATACCGGGTCTCGCCGTCCAGCACCCGGTCCCACATGGCAAGGGTCTTTTCGGGGCTGCGACCCCGGGCGGCAGCGTCCCGCAGGGTGCGGCGGCACAGGCGGATGTCCTGGGTGTTGATGACCCGGCGGCCGTCGATGGCATATTCCTCCCGCAGGCCGGCGTAGATGCGGTAGACATCCTCCGCAGGCACAAGGCCGGTGAGCTCCGGGTTCAGGGCATGGATACCCTCCACGATGCAGACACCGCCCTGCAGGTCCACGGCCTCGGTCTCGTCGGAGCGCCGCTCGTTGGCAAAATCATAGATGGGCAGGGTGGTCCGGCCCGTCTCGCTCAGCTCATGCAGGCACTGCCGGACAAGGGGCAGGTCCATGGTATCGGGATTTTCGTAATCCAGGGTGCCGTCGGGCAGGCGGGGGTAGAACTCCGCCCCACGGAAAAAATTATCCAGGCTGACCACATGGGCGTATGTTCCCTGCCGGATCAGCTCCTCGGCCAGCTTGTGGGCGCTGGTGGTCTTGCCGCTGGCCGACGGGCCGGTGAGCATGACGATCTTGGTGCCGGAAAGGCGCACCTTTTCGGCGGCGTACTTCACGCGGTCGCGGTAGCTCTGCTCACTCAGGGCGGCAAGTTCCTGCGGACTGCGGGCGGCAACGTTGTACAGCCCGACTTCAACCAGACGTTTCGGGACCCAAATCGTGATCATAAAAATCAGCCACTCCTTTTTTGCGCTCCAGTACCTCCGCAAAGCGCTGGATATACTCTGTCGGATACTTGAAATTGAAGATGCGCTGCATCCGTCGGCCGCCGTCGGCCACCAGCTTGGTGCTGCCGCCTGCTCCGGCCGAGAGGATGGTCTGGACTTCCTCCATGATATAGATATTATAGTACCCCTCGTGGCCCGGCTTGCACCAGCCCACATTTTCCAGATTCTGCAGGGTGTTCTTCTGGCGATAGAGGTAATAGGGGCGATATCCTGCATCGGCCAGCAGCTGGCATTTTTCCAGCATGGCCGCTACGTCTGCGTAGTCGTTCTCCTTCTGGTCCTCGATGACGATGCGGGAGGCCCGCTTGAGGGTCAGGGTGTGAACGGTGATGTTCTCGGGGTCCAGCGCGATGGCCTGCCGCAGGCTGTGCTCAAAGCCCGCGACCGTATCGCCGGGCAGGCCCGCGATGAGGTCCATGTTGATGTCCTCATGGCCCGCCCTCCGGGCATCGGCATAGCAGTCCAGGATATTCTGCGCCGAGTGCCTGCGGCCAATGCCCGCCAGCACCTCGTCCGAGAAGGTCTGGGGGTTGATGGAAATGCGGGTGGCACCGTACTCTTTGATGACAGCCAGCTTTTCGGCATCGGTGCAGTCGGGGCGGCCCGCCTCCACCGTGTACTCCACCACCTTGGAAAGGTCAAAGTTCTCCCGTACCGTACCCATGAGCTGGCGGAGCTGGTCAGCGGACAGGCTGGTGGGGGTGCCGCCGCCGATATAGATGCTGCACAGCTTCAGTCCTGCCTTGTCGGCCTGCTCCCGGATGGCCTCCACCTCTCTGCACAGGCAGTCCACATAGGGCTGCACCAGCTTGCGGTCCCGGTCAAGGTTGCAGCTGACAAAGCTGCAGTAGCTGCACCGGGAGGGGCAGAACGGGATGCCGAGATACAGGCTGTACGTTTTGGGGGCGCTGCCCAGCTTCAGGATGGGCTCCTGCAGGTCGGCGATGGCCTTGGCCATGTCGTACTTCTGCCGGGAGCAGTCAAAGCGCTCCAGAAAGAACCGGTCGATGTCGGCTTCGGTCCAGCCCGCGGCCCGCTTGTCGTGGATGAGCCGCACCGGGCGCACGCCGGTCATCTTGCCCCAGGGTGGGCGGATGCCGGTCCAGCTCCGCAGCAGGTCATAGGTCAGGCTGGCAAGGGTAAACTCCACCGTCTCGCCGCCTGCTTCCACGGGGCGGGGCAATGGAGCCGCCGCATCCCTGCTCTGGCCCTGTTCCCGCACCATGGCGTACAGACTATCCTCTTTTTTCTCAGCCCAGACACAGTCCTCGCCCTCTTCCGGCGGGGTAAGGGTGAGCGGAGCCATAGGGTAAAACAGGCGCACCAGATGCTCCACCTCGTAGCCGGAGGGCAGGCCGGTAATATAAATCTTCATGTTTTTCTCTCTTTATCCTTAAAAATCCGCATTCCCGCCGCGCAGGGCGCTGCGGATATAGAAATTGTTCGCCAGTTCCTCGCCAAGGGTGGAAAAATCCCCGTGGCCGGGCAGCAGCTGGGTCTCTTTGGGGATGGGCAGGCCCGCCAGCTTGCGCAGGCTGGCATCCATTTTCTGCATACTGCCGCCCTCCAGATCGGTGCGGCCAATGCTGCCCTGGAACACGGTATCGCCCACAAAGAGGTAATCCCCGCACAGCAGCACCACACCGCCCTCGGTATGGCCGGGGGTGTGCCAGACGGTAAAGGTCAGCTCATCCACGGTGAGCTTTTCCCCTTCCACATAGCCGCTGTCTACGCTTTTCAGGGGAAAGAGCTGGCTGCCCCTGCAGTCGGCAGGCTCACAGTAGATCCTGGCCTTCCACTCCTGGCTCAGCACCCCTGCACTGCCCACATGGTCATAGTGGCCGTGGGTGCAGAGGATGGTGGTGAGCGTCGCGTTGTTCTCTTTGAAAATTTTATCGTACTCCTGCACTTCGGCGGCGGGGTCAATGACCACTGCATGGCCCGCATCGGAGATCAGGACAAAGCTGTTGGTATAAAGCGGCGCAGCGCCGAGAAGATGAAATGCTTTCATATCCTATATCCTTCTAACTGTTCAGATGTTCCGGCTTTGCCGGGGGCGGGCCGTTACGAGTGGTGCGCCCACTCGTCCGTGTCGATGACAATGGTACAGGGCCCCTCGTTCACCAGAGACACCTGCATATCCGCGCCGAACTCGCCGTGCTGCACGTCTCTGAGGCCCTGCCGGTTCATCTCGGCAAGGAACAGCTCGTAGGCATCCACCGCAAGCGGGGCCCGGGCCGCTTTGATAAAGCTGGGGCGGTAGCCCTTTTTCGTGTCGCCGTAAAGCGTGAACTGGCTGACCACCAGTGCCGAATAGCCCAGGTCCTTTGCACTGAGGTTCAGCTTGTCGTTTTCGTCCTTGAAGATGCGCAGGCCCGCACACTTATCCGCCAGCTTGGGCACGATGTCCAGCGTATCGGTATCCCGGACACCCAGCAGGATGACCAGGCCGGGGCCGATGGAGCGGGGCTCCCCGCCGTTGACCCGGACAGAAGCGGAGGACACTGCCTGAATGACTGCACGCATGGTTTAACTCCTTGTCACTTTGAGCACATCCTTGACCTTGGACAGACGCGCCACCACACGGTTCAGGTGCTCGGTATTGTTGATGCCGATGGTCAGGCTGACCACGGCGCAGTTGTTTTCCACCTGACGGGCGTTCATGGTGTAGATGGGCACCCGGATATCGGCCAGAGCGCTCAGCACATCCCGCAGCAGCTCGTTGCGATCCAGCGCCACGATCTCAAGGCCGGCCTTGTAGCTGTCCTTGACGCTGTCGGCCCAGTACGCCTTGACCCAGCGGGGGGCGTTGGTAGGGTCCTTCATGCTGGAGATGGCATTGACACAGCTCTGCTTGTGGATGGACACGCCAAAACCGCGGGTGATAAAGCCCACGATGGGGTCGCCGGGCAGCGGACTGCAGCACTTGGCGAACTTGATGGGGGTGTTGTCGAAGCCCTCCACCACCACACCGTCGGTGGCGTGGACCTTGCTCAGATCCACCTTGGCCAGCTGCTCGTTCTTGCCCTCCTCGCTCTTCCGCTTCTGCCACTCTTCCTTCAGCTTGGGCAGGCAGTTTGCAATGGTGATGCCGCCGTAGCCGATGGCGGCATACAGCTCCTCGGCGTTGTTCTGGCGCAGGCGGCGGCAGCAGCTGCCGATAAATTCATCCAGCTCGTCGTCGGGGATGAAGATCATCTCCCGGCGCAGCTCCCGGGCCAGCGTGTCGCGGCCCTCCTGGATGTTCTCCTCCCGGCGCATCTTCTTGAACCAGTTGCGGATCTTGCTCTTGGCCTCGCTGGTACGCACGATCTTCAGCCAGTCGCGGCTGGGACCCTTGTCCGCCGGGCCGAGGATGACTTCAATGATCTCGCCGGTGGAAACAACGTGGTCAATGGGCACCATCCGGTTGTTGACCTTGCAGCCCACCATCCGGTTGCCGACGGCGGAGTGGATGGCATAGGCAAAGTCGATGCAGGTGGCACCCGTGGGCAGGTTGATGACATCGCCCTTGGGGGTAAAGGCAAAGACCTCCTCGGGCAGCAGGTCGCTCTTCAGGTCATGGAGCAGGTTGCCGGAATCCTCGCTGACGCGCTGGTTTTCCAGCAGCTGGCTGACCCAGGCCAGGCGCTCGTCCAGCTTATCGTGGCCATCCAGCCCTTCCTTGTACTTCCAGTGGGCGGCAACGCCGTACTCTGCCTGTTCATCCATCTTGCGGGTGCGGATCTGCACCTCAAAGGGGATGCCCTCGTGGCCGATGACGGTGGTGTGCAGGCTCTGGTAGCCGTTGGGCTTGGGGGTGGAGATATAATCCTTGAAGCGGTTGGGCAGCGGGTGGTACATATCATGGATGAGGCCCAGGGTGCTGTAGCACTCAGCCAGCGTATCCAGAATAACACGGACGGCATAGATATCGTAGATCTCATCGAAGGACTTGTTCTGCATGATGGTCTTGCGGTAGATGCCGTAGATGCTCTTGACCCGGCGCTTGATGGTGGCACCCTCGATGCCGCTCTCCTTCAGCCGCAGCTCGATGACACTGGACACTCTGGCAAGGAACTCCTCCCCTGCACGCTCGCTCAGCATCTTGCTGATCTCCTCGTAGCCCACGGGGTCAAGGTAGTGCAGGCTGCGGTCCTCCAGCTCCTCCTTGACGTTCAGGATGCCCAGACGGTTGGCGATGGGGGCATAGACCTCCATCGTCTCACGGGCCTTGTCGCGGCGCTTCTGCTCAGGCCAGGCATCGCCGGTGCGCATATTGTGGAGCCGGTCGCAAAGCTTGATGATCATCACGCGGACATCCCGGCTCATGGCCAGCAGCATCTTGCGCAGGTTCTCGGCCTGCAACTCCTCGATGTTGGAGAACTGGATCTTGGTCAGCTTGGTCACGCCGTCCACCAGCAGGGCCACTTCCTCGCCAAAGGCGGCGGTCAGGTCCTCCAGCGTGGTGGGGGTGTCCTCCACCACGTCATGGAGCAGGGCGGCAGCAATGCTTTCCGAATCCATGCCCAGATCCAGCACCAGGCGGGCCACGGCCAGCGGGTGGCAGATGTAGGGCTCGCCGCTGCGGCGGCAGACCCCGTTGTGCGCCTTGTTGGCAAGGTCGTAGGCCTTGGTGATCATTTCCATGTTGTAGGCCTTGCCGCTGGCCTTGATGGCCTGGCAGAGCTTCTCCCAGGTAACGATCTCAGGCCGCACCTCGCTGGGCAGAGCACCCTCGGGCGCGTCGGCCGGCAGGGCCGTGGCGTTCACGGTAGACACCTCCGGCACCGGCTGATGCAGATGCGTTTTTGCGGAGTAAAGATCCTCCGCCGGTTTCTTTCCCTCTGGCATATTTTTACTCCTCCAGACATTTCAGGATGGGGGCATCGGCCAGGTTCTTCTTGCCTGCCGTGGGAACCAGCTCCCAGAACTTTGCCCCGCCGCGCTCCACGGCGGCGATCAGGCCCACCTGTTCCAGGGCCGTCAGGGCCACCAGCGTTTTGCCGGTGTGCTCCTCCCCCAGCTTTGCAAACAGGGGCTGCATATCCTCGGCGTGCCAGCGCCGGGCCTGCAGTTCCCGGTAAACGGTAATGATATCACTGCGCTCCGGTGCGATCAGGGCGCGCTGCTGGGCAGTCAGCGGGCTGCCGCGGCGCAAAGCCTGCACCAGCGCGGTCTGCTGGGCGGCGGCGTTGCCAAAGCCCGCCGGGTGCAGCTCCAGAATGCGTCCCGAAAGCTGCGCGCCCCGGGCGGCCTCGTAAACCGAGAGGCTCAGAGCCGCGTCCACCACATCGCCGGTGGCATAGGGCAGCTGCTCCGGGTGCATCCCGAACCAGACCGCATAGATGCAGGCATTGCCCTGCCGCAGGCGCAGGCGGCAGTGCCGCCCCTCCGAGACAGGGTAGACTCCCTCCACCACGGCCTTTTCCAGCAGGAACACCGGGGCGGGGTTCTCGGCACCGTAGGGAGCCAGCTGGTCCAGCCGCCGGACAGATTCCACGGTGATGCGGTCGAGATGGATGGACAGGTCGCATTCCAGCGGCGGGGTCACCAGCACCGGGCATTCCCGGGCGGCCCACTCGTTCAGGCGGCGGCGCAGCTCCGGCAGGTTCTCCTCCCGTACCGAAAGGCCCGCCGCCATGGCGTGGCCGCCGAAGCGGAGGAGAAGATCCTCACAGGAGGCAATGCAGGCGTGCAGGTTGAAGCCCTGCACACTGCGGCCGCTGCCCTTGCCCTCGCCGTGCTCATCAATGGACACCACGATGACGGGACGGCCGGTCTTTTCCACCAGCCGGGATGCCACGATGCCAATGACACCGGGGTGCCAGTCCCGGCCCCAGATCAGGATGACCCGGTCCTCCAGAATGGCGGGTTCGGCCTCCAGCTGGGCCTGCGCGGCCTTGGCGATCTCACCCTCGGTCTCCTGCCGGGCGGCGTTGATCTCGTTCAGTTTATGTGCCAGCTCGGCAGCGCGTTCCTCATCCTCACACAGCACCAGCTGCAGGGCGGTCACAGCGCTGTCCATCCGGCCCGCCGCGTTGATGCGGGGGGCAATGGCATAGCTGACATTCTCGGCGGTCACGGGCTTGCCGCCCAGCCCCACCTCATCCAGCAGGGCCAGAAGGCCGGGGCGGTCAGAGTGCTGCAGCAGGTGCAGGCCCGCCTTGACCAGAGTGCGGTTCTCGCCGGTCAGGGGCATCACGTCTGCCACGGTGCCCACGGCGGCAAGGTCGCCGCAGTAATCCAGCATCTCCTCGGGCGGGCAGCCGTCCAGCGCGGCACAGAGCTTGAAAGCCACACCTGCGCCGCACAGGCCCTTGAAGGGGCTGGTATCATCGGCGCGGCGGGGGTCCACCACGGCAACGGCCTTAGGCAGAGTATCATGGGGCAGATGGTGATCGGTGACGATCAGGTCCACCCCCAGTGAAGCCGCAAACTCGGCTTCCTCCAGCGCGGAGATGCCGTTGTCCACCGTCACGATGAGCTGGTAGCCCTTATCGTGGATGGACTGGATGGCATTTTTGGAAAGGCCGTAGCCATCGCCTTCACGGCTGGGCAGCATACACTTGACGTTGGCTCCCATCCCCTTGAGGTGCTGGTAGAGCAAGGCGGTGGCGGTCACGCCGTCCACATCATAGTCACCAAAGACAACAATGGTCTCCTCCCGGTCAATGGCATCGAGGATGCGGGCACAGGCCTTGTCCATGTCGGTCAGGAGCATGGGGTCGGTCAGCTCCTCCTCGCCCGACAGCAGGGTCAGGGCCTCGGCAGGGTCGGTAATGCCGCGCGCGGCCAGAATGCCTGCCAGCAGGCCCGCCTCCTTCTGCTGGGCGGCCAGCGTCATCTGATATTTTTCCTCGCTCCACGGCTCCCCATCCATCGTTTCCATGGCGCGGTTTTCCAGCTCCTCAGTGCTCTGCTGGGCAATGGCCGCGGTCAGCTTCTTCAGGGCAGAGCGGTCAAGCGGCTTCAGATTCCAGGCCCGGTAGGTCGTCATAACAGTCCCTCCCCGGTCAGGCCGTCATTGGCCAGCATTCCCTGCAGCGCGGCGATCTCGCTGGAAACATCCATGGCAACGTCAGAAAGCAGGTTATCATACAGGTTGCTGTAAGCCTGATTCAGGGTGTGCAGGATGCCCGCGATATCCCGGCGGATGGTCTCTGCATTTTCGCCCTGCTGGCCCTGCACATCGTTGTAGGTGTGCAGCAGCTTGAGGGTTGTGGGGATATAGTATTCCGCAAAGCGGCGGGCCTTGGGCAGGCTTTCCGGGTGCGCTTCCAGCCACTCGCAGATGGCGGTGGTGGTCTTTTGCATCGTTTCCAGCTCTTCCCGGCCCTGTGCGTCCTGCATGAGCTGCTGCTCCTGCTCCAGCACCTTGGCAAAGCGGCGGGCGGTCTCAAGGTTGAGGGGCGTTTCCGGCGCAGCCTCCTGCTCCGGCTGCGGAGCCGGGCGGGCGTGCTCTGCGGCGAGGGCCTCCTGTGCGGCGCGGTAATCCTCCGCCGTCAGGTACACAGTCTCCGTTTTCTCATCCAACCAAGCATTCAGCCAGCCTTTGCGGATGCTTTTTTTCAGCCGCTTGAGCGTTTTTTTCTTCTTCTGGTGGGTCAGGTCGGCCAGCATCTCCACCGGCAGGCCCTTGCCGCCGTCCATGCTGTTGGCAAGGTCGGCCAGCTGGCCCATCTGCCTGCCCGCTTCCCTCTGGGAAACGCCGCAGGCCGCCATCCAGCCAAAGCCCGCCGTGGCAAGGCCCAGCACACTGCTGACGATGCCAAGCACGTTGTAGGCGGTGTTCATAACGTAGTCCGTGCCCGTTATCTGGATGCCGCCGCCCTCAGCAGTCGACACCACAACGTCGCCCAAAGCAGCCGGCGAAATAATGCCCAGCCCGATGAGGCAGCCCACTGCACCCAACCCGAAAAGCACCGCAAAGGTGATGCCCACAGCCAGCAGAGCCACGCCCGAGCTGTAACGCTCCTTGGCGCATTTCCGCAGCTTTTCCACCGGGGTCAGCTCCGGGCGCGATGCAAAGAAATTTCTGGCCCACTGGGGCATTCCGGCGTACTGCTCTGCCGTGCCGCCGTTGGCATGGGCCTGCCGCTGGCTCTGGTAGTAGCTGTCCCGGGCCTGCCGCATGGCCTTGCCCGCCTCCGAGATGCCGTAATTGGCCGCATGAACAGCGGCCTTGCCCACATCAAAGGCGCGGTCGCCGATGTCCATGCCCCGGCCCTCAAAGCCGTGGGCAAAGGCATCGGACATGGTGTCGCCAAAGGCGCGCAGCTGCTCTTCCAGCTCCTGCTGCACCTGTTTTCCCTCGTTTTCTTGTGTTGAATCGTTTTCACGATGGTTCATCAATATTTCTCACCCTTCTGCCGGTGCATACCGGCCGATGATCGCACGGGCGACCCGCAGGCCGTCCACGGCGGCGCTCATAATGCCGCCCGCATATCCGGCCCCCTCGCCGCAGGGGTACAACCCCGCCAGCTGGGCCGATTCCAAGGTCTCCTCCCGTTTCAGCCGCACGGGGCTGCTGGTGCGGGTCTCAAGGCCCGTGAGGATGGCTTCCGGTGCGGTGTAGCCCGCAATTTTACGCTCGTAGGCGCGCAGGCCCGCCCGCAGGGTATCGGCCAGCTCCCCGGGCAGCAAAGCTCCCAGATCCGCAGCCACAACGCCCCGGTCATAGGTAGGCTCCACCCGGCCGATGTTCAGCTGGCCTTTGCCCTCAAGGAAGCTCTGGACATTTTCTGCCGGGGCGGCGTATTCTCCGCCCCGGCGGCCTGCAGCGTAGGCTTTGGCCTCCAGCTCCCGCTGGAAAGCGATGGCCCTGCGCGGGTCGCCTGCGAAATCCTCAGCTCCCACGCTGACCACCACCGCCGCGTTGGCGTTTTTGCCGTCCCGGGCGTGGTAGCTCATGCCGTTGGTGACCACATGGCCGGTCTCGCTGGCCGAAGCCACCACCTGACCGCCGGGACACATGCAGAAGGTGTACACGCACCGGTCTCCCACATGCTGGGAGAGCTGATACTCTCCGCGCGGCAGGGCCGGATGCCCGGCAGCCTCGTGGTACAGGCTCTTCTCGATCTCACTCTGCAGGTGCTCTGCCCGGAAGCCCACGCTGAAGGGCTTGCACTCCAGCACAAGACCGCTGTCCATCAGCATCCCGAAGGTATCCCGGGCCGAGTGGCCCACGGCAAACACCAGCGTTTCACAGGGGAAGGTCCCGCCGGTGGTAAAGATGCCGGTCAGCCGTCCGTTCTTCTGCTCAAAACCGGTGAGGGCCGTGTTGAAGTGCACCTCGCCGCCCAGAGCTTCGATTTCCCTGCGGATGGAGGTGATAACGCCCCGGAGCAGGTCGGTGCCCACATGGGGCTTCTGCTTCCAGGCGATCTCCGCCGGGGCACCGTGCTGCAGAAACACCTCGGTGACAAAGCCGCAGAGCTCATCCCCAATGCGGGTGGTCAGCTTGCCGTCCGAAAAGGTACCTGCGCCGCCCTCGCCAAACTGGATGTTGGCGTTGGGGTCCAGCTCGCCGGTGGCAGAGAAGTGCTCCACCGCCTTCACACGCTCGTCCAGCGCCGGGCCGCGCTCCAGCACGATGGGCTTGTAGCCCTGCCGGGCCAGCAGCAGCGCCGCAAACAGGCCCGCCGGGCCCAGCCCGCAGACCACAGGCCGGTGGGGCAGGCGCTGGGTGCCGTTCTGAACGCTGAAATCCGTTTTGCCGCGGATAGCAACGCAGGGCGAGGCCCCTGCATACGCAGATTCCTCACCCTCGTCCTTGAGCGTTACCGCTATGGTATACACCAGCTTTGGCTGCCCGTGGCGGGCATCCACCGACAGCCTGGCCACGCCCAGATGGGCCGCCTTGCTGCGGGGGATGCGCGCCAGATGCAGCGCTTTCTCGAATGCCTGCGGCTCCCCGGCAGAGAGCGGCAGGCGGATATCTCTTACTAGTATCATCTATCAGGTTTCGCTTTCTATTTTCAGCCTCCTCACCCTCTCCGTCATTGCTAACGCAATGCCACCTCCCCCAAAGTGGGAGGCCTTGGCAATATTTGCAAACTTCATCTTTATGCCAAGGGCTCTCCCTTCGGGAGAGCTGGCGAGCGAAGCGAGACTGAGAGGGTGAGCCAGCTCAGTTACTTTCTATCCTGCACTGGATGACATAGCTCCCCAGCGCAAAGATCTTACCATTGGAGGGCACATACAGGCGGCAGGCAATGTTCTGCTGCCCTGCGGCCACATAGAAATCATCCGCATCGATCTCAATGACCACCTGCTCGGGCACCAGCGTATCCAGCAGACCCGCCGGGCCGCAGAGGGTCACGTTCATCAGCCGCTCGGTCTGCACGGTCAGGGTATAGGTGGAGGGCAGATTGATCACCTGCACGCAGCTGGCGGGCAGGTTCATGGTCTTGGTCTCGAGCTTGGAGCTGTCGAAACTGGCCGTGATGCTGGAAATGTTGTCCAGCAGGCGGATGTTGCCCGGCAGCTCGATGGGCAGCTCATACACCTTGTTCAGCGCAAAGGTGGAAAGATCGATGGTGCCAACAGACAGGGTGGAGAGCTTTTCGATCTGGCTCTCGGGCCCGGCGACATTCAGGGTCTGCTTGCTCAGGGAGTAGACCAGCACCGAGGGATCAAAATTCCGGGGTGCGTTGATAAAGCTGACCGACACGGGCAGGGTGGCCATCTTGTAGACCTCCAGCGTGACCTCCACGCTGGACTCCTCCAGATTCGTGTATTCAAACTTGACCTCACTGCCGCTCTTGGTATAAAAGCGCAGGGCGGTGTCCAGCGTGACAGAATCGGTGAGCTCCCCCTTGTGGGTCACCTCGGCGGTGCAGGTCTCCACCTTATCGATCTCAGTGCTGGGGCCGGAGAGGGTCACTGTCTCCTTGGAGAGCTCGGTGCCATAAAGGATATAGCCGTCCGCAATGGTCAGGTAGTTGGTGGTCACTGTGATGGGCACCGTTTTCTCCTCCACCACATCAAACACCACGTCCACACTGTTGTCGCCGCCCTCAATGGAAACGGACACGCCATTGAGCAGGGTGTTCACGCCCCGCACCTGCAGGTGCAGGGTCTTTTCGCCGCTGTCCCGCACGCCGGACCAGTCCGGGTAGACCACGAAATCAGAGGAAGTCAGGCTGCCGATGGTGTAGCCATCGCCCGAGAGCTTCAGGCTGACGTACTTTTCCGGCGCGCTGACGATGCTCAGGCCCCGGGAGGTGTACGCGGCGGAATCATAGGTAAAATCCACCGGCACGTTGTTGATGGTGCGGGTGGTGCCGGGCTGGACGACGATGGTGACCACCATCCATGCCACAATGGCACCCACGATGGCCAGCAGCAGCCGGATGCGGCGGTCGTCCAGAATGCTCTTGGTGTGCTGGATGGCAGGCTTTGTGCCGTTGGTACGATTGCTGCTCACTGCTGCTCATCCTCCTCTTTCTGGTTCATCCAGTTCAGCAGGCTCTTGACCTTGCCGCGCCAGCCGTCGGCAGCTGCCTTTTCGCTGGCGGTCTCCTTGGGGATCATCTCATCCACCAGCCGGGTGTACAGGGTCTGGCGGTCAAAGTGGCGGATCAGCACACCGTTCTTTGCCATGGAGATGATGCCGGTCTCCTCACTGACCACAACGGCAATGGCATCCGAATTCTCCGCAATGCCCAGGCAGGCGCGGTGGCGGGTGCCCATATCCTTGCCCAGATCCAGGTTGTTGGACAGGGGCAGCACGCAGCCCGCCGCCTTGATGCGGCCATTCTCAATGATGGCGGCACCGTCGTGCAGGGGGGTACCCTCGTAGAAGATGGTGCCCAGCACCTCCAGATTGACGGCACTGTTCACGGGTGTGCCAGTGCGCACGATCTCAGAGAGGTTGGTGTTGCGCTCCAGCACGATCAGGGCACCGGTCTTGGTCTCGGAAAAGCGCTCGGCGGCATCGCAGATGGCAATGATGGCGCTGCGCCAGGCCCCCTTGAAGCTGGGGTCATTATAGCGGCCCTTGATGTTAAAGAGCTTGCCCGCCCACTGGTCGGTCTGGCCCATCCGCTCCAATGCGCGGCGGATCTCCGGCTGGAACAGGACCACCAGCGTCAGCAGGCCGACCTGCAGCAGCGAGTTCAGCAGCCAGGTGACGGTGCGCATGTTCAGCACGTTGGCCACCAGATAGACCGCCAGCACCAGCAGCGCGCCCTTGGCCAGCTGCCCGGCGCGGGTGCGGTTGATGATGCCCAGCAGCTGGTAGATCAGGAAAGCAATGATGACGATATCCAGCAGATCGGCCAGCTTGAAGGTCTGGAAATTGGCGATGATCGAATTCAGAGTCATCAGAGTGTCTCTCCCGTTACAGCTTCTCGATCAGGGCGACAGCATGGGCGGCAATGCCCAGGCCCTCGCCGGTAAAGCCCAGATGCTCCTCGGTGGTGGCCTTGACGCTCACAGCATCCACCGGCATCCCGAAGGCTGCGGCCAGATTTTCCCGCATGGCGGGGATGTAGGGGGCCAGCTTGGGCTTCTGGCAGAGCAGAGTGGAATCGATGTTCACGATCTTCCAGCCCTTCTCCCGCATGATGCGTGCCACATGCTGCGCCAGCTGCAGGCTGTCGGCACCGGCGTAGGCGGGGTCGGTATCCGGGAAGTGCTTGCCGATGTCGCCCAGCGCGGCGGCACCCAGCACAGCGTCCATCACGGCGTGGGCCAGCACATCGGCATCCGAGTGGCCCAGCAGGCCCTTTTCAAAAGGCACCTCCACGCCTCCTAGGATCAGCTTGCGGTCCTCGACCAGACGGTGAACATCATAACCATGACCAATGCGCATATCATTTCCTTCTTTCTGTTCGGCGCGGGGCAGATCCTCCCGCGTTGTGATCTTCAGATTGGCGTAATCCCCCTGGGTCAGCTGCACCGGGCGGCCGGTCAGTTCAAACAGGCTGCAGTCATCGGTGACCAGGCGGGCTTTTTCCGCATCCAGCTCGTCCAGCGCGGCCAGATACGCCGCACGGTCGAAGCACTGGGGGGTCTGCACCGCATACAGGGTGCTGCGGTCAGGGGTATCAGCGACCATGCACTGCTCCGGCACAGTCTTGCCGTCGCCCCGCACAGCCCGCTTGACGGTATCCTTTACCGGCACGGCGGGGGCGGCAGCACCACAGGCAGCGGCTGCTTCCAGCGCCGCCGTGATGACAGCCTGACTGACAAAGGGACGGGCGGCATCATGGACAGCCACCAGCTCTCCGTGGGCGGCCAGCACGCCGTTCTTCGCGCTCTCGGCACGGGTCGCGCCACCCTGTACCACCTGCACCGGCTTTGTGCAGGCCCCGGCCTGCTGTTCCAGAAATGCCCGGTTCTTCCCGGCCACCAGAACGATCTCGCTGACCAGCGGACACTCCGCAAAGGCCCGGATGCTCCGCTGCACCACGGTCTCCCCGCCCAGATCAAAGCTGAGCTTGTCAAACCCCATGCGAGTGGAGGACCCTGCCGCCACCAGAACGGCTGATACTTTCTTTTCCAATTTCTGCACCTGCCCTGCTCTTATTCTCCCGGGAAATACCACCCGGGGCACAGATAGAATAAACCATATTTTATTATACCGTATCGCCCGGCAAACTGCAACCGATTTTATACAGCAAAAATGCCCCTCTGCGGCAGAGCAGAGGGGCAAAAACGCTTCTTTTTTCAGGAGATCACTTCAGAATGGGCTCGATGGCGGCAGCCAGAGCATCCTTCTGTGCCTGGGCTTCCTCCAGGGTCTTGCCCAGAGTGGTGAAGTAGGTCTTGATCTTAGGCTCGGTGCCGGAGGGACGCACCACAACGGTCGCGCCATTTTCCAGCGTGTAGATCAGGACATTGGCGGCGGGCAGGCCGGTCTCCTCGGGCTTCTTGTAGTCCATGACCTTGACAACCTTGTGGCCGCCGATCTCGGTCAGGGGCTCGTCACGCAGCTTCTGCATGATGGAAGCCATCTTCTCCATGCCGGTCAGGCCGGGGA
>OLQW01000631.1_pt1 | contig 19406 bp, 10 predicted proteins | sample 1672901 | NCBI WGS metagenome assembly OLQW01 (sample SAMEA3136735, study PRJEB25190) | human gut metagenome | reverse complement strand
AACACTGAACTCCGGTGAATTCGATGGTATCGGCGTAGATATCACTGCAGGCGGCGGATATATGTCTACCGGCCAGCTGGATTCCTGTGCCAGGAACCGACACACCCCCGCCATACAAACGCCAGTCGCGCCCTTTGCCAAATGCTTTCCGGATTTTCTCTGCACCGCCGGTCCCACAACGTCCAGATGCACCCACTGCGTTCCATCTTCGATAAACTCATACAGATATGCCGCTGCGATCGGTCCTGCTCCCGGCCTTCCCGGCGCATAGTTGGCGAGGTCAGCGATTGCGGACCACAAAATTTCATCGCGATAGCAGTCGTCTAACGGCATCCGCCAGCAGCGTTCTCCGCTCTGCGCCATCGCGTCTTCGATCTCTTTGCACAACGCATCGTCATTGCAGAACAGTCCAGCTGTCAGGTCGCCAAGTGCCGCGTGGCAGGAATAGGTCAGCGTCGCAAGGTCGATCACACACTTTGCGCCGAGTTTCTGCGCCATTGTCAGAGAATCGCACAGAACCAGACGTCCTTCCGCATCTGTATTGTAAATTTCCACCGTCTTGCCGGACAGGGTTTCGATGATATCTCCCATCCTGCTCGCGCTCGGACCGATCAGGTTGGCAGCAAGCGGAAATACGCCGACCAAATTTTTCTGTAATCCGCCAGCAGCGGAAATTTCCAGAATCTCCATCAGGTTTGCAGCGCCGCACATATCGTACTGCATTCCTTCCATATCTTTCATGGATTTTAAATGATAGCCGCCCGCATCGAACATCAGTCCCTTGCCGACCAGCGCGGTCTTCTCTTCTCCCGGTCTCGGCTCGTATTCCATCACGACGAGTGCTGCTTCCTCACTGCTGCCCTGATTGACCGCCAGAATCGCGTTGCATCCAAGCTCCTTTAATTCTGCCTCCCGGTACGCATGGAAACGGATGCCGTATTTTTCGGAAATCGCTTGTGCATACGCTACCATCTCTTCGATGTTTAACAGGTTGTACGGCAAGTTGCCGAGGGTCCGTGCATAGCCGACGCAGGTTGCGAACTGCACGGCGCAATCAATTGCAGCTGCGATAACGATATCTACAGCAGGCAGGTTCACCGGATTGGTCTCCGCGCAATTCACGGCGTCCACGTCAACTACATCGGCGGTGTACACGTAATTTGCTGCATCAACGCCAGCAGCATCCGCCACCCCGCCGTGAATCCAGATCTCCAGATCTCCAAAGTCCGTCAGGCTATCGCGGCGTGCAAAGGCTGCGCCCGCTTCCCATCTACGGACGGCTGTTTTGGAAAATCGGTATGCGCCCTGGTACAGCGCATTTACGATCAGCCCACTCAAATCCGCCGCTTTGCCATCGTCGTCTGTTTCCAGACAAATGTCCACAGCACCGACACGCTGCATTCCAATTTCCATAAAATATTCCCGGATGGCGCGGATCTTCTGCGCTTCACTCTTTTTTTCAAAAGAAACTATCCTACAGCAGTCGTTCTCTATTCCCGTGCCGGTCACTTTGACGCTCCGGCACTCCTCGATCGGGCATGTCCCGTATTGTGTCTTCATCCCTGTCCCCTTTTCACGCATCCTTATGCCTTATGGAATAGTCCGCCGTATGCCTGGCTGTAAGCTGCAACAAGTTCTTTTGCAAGAGAGTAGGAATTGATCAGCGGATGCAGCATCAGCGCCTGGACCGCTTTTTCCTCGGACTGTTCCTGTACCGCCTCTACGGTTTCCTTTTCGTACATCTTAATCAGACGCATCAGCAGATAGCAGTGCTCCGGAACTTCCTCCACCCTCACCGGATGAATCCCGGTTTCATCCACATGACAAGTAACTTCCACCACATCACGATCCTCAAGACCGGGGATGCTTCCCTGATTTTCCACGGAAAGCACCAGATCGCGTCCGTCCTTGCTCTGCAGCCCCTCGATGCAGTCAAGCATAACGCCTGCATATCCCATGCCATCAGGCACTTCCAGCTGCCCTTTTTCCAGAAGCGGGCGCTTTGCAAGACCGGATTCGATACTCATATAGGAATTCTCACGAACCTGCATATAGTACAGGAAAATCTGCAGTGCGCCTTCGGGATCGGCGTCCATATCCATCGCCTTTAACTCTTCCATCATCTGCTTGTTGACCTGCTCGATCGTCTGACCTCTGGTCGCACCGGATTTTAAGATATTGGCGAGCGCTTTTTCCCGATGATAATAGTAGTAGAGATATTCATTCGGCAAAAATCCGATCATCCGCAACAAATCGGGATCGAACATGGAAAATTCCTGAATGCTCTTTAAAAATGCGTCGTCCGCAAGGAGCCTGGGCAGAATCTCCTCGTCCCTGATCTTCACGCTGCGAATCCAGGAAAGATGATTTAATCCGAAGAATTCCACATACAGGTCTTTTTCATCCACGCCGAGCTTTGCTGCCATACGGAATTTTGTGCTGCTGGGCGCATCGCAGATGCCGATCACCTTTTCATAGCCTGCGCTCTTTAACGCCTGTGTCACCAGACCGGACGGGTTCGTGAAATTGAAAATCCATGCGTTCGGTGCAATTTCATTAATCAGCCTGCAGTACTCCAGTAAAATCGGAATCGTGCGCACTGCCATCGAAAATCCACCGACACCGGTCGTTTCCTGTCCGATTACGCCTGCGTTTAATGCGATTGTTTCATCTATAACACGGGAATGGTCGCCGCCGACGCGCAGCGTTGTTACCACATAATCCGCGTCCTGCAATACCTTACGCACATCCGCAGATTCCGTTACAATCAGATCCTTGTGATTTCTGTTTACCACATGGCGGCACAGCTTTGTGATGATCTGCTGTTTCTCCTGATTGATGTCATAGAGCGCTACCTCGTCAATATGAAGTGCCTTGTATCTTGCCAGCAGGCCGTTGATAAAAATGACGGTTCTGACGCCTGCTCCCCCGATGACTGCGATTTTCATTTTGTTTCCTCCATTTTCTTTTTTTCCATAAATTCCTTCAGTCCCTCTTTGTCCGGAAATCCAGTGTTGCCGCCGTACGCTGTTACGTTTAACGCGCCGCAGGCATTGCCGCAGGCCAGACATTCTTCCAGACCTTTTCCGGTCAGAAATCCGTATACGAAGCCCGCATTAAACGAATCCCCTGCGCCAGTCGTATCCACAGCCTTTACCCGGTACGCCGGGAGAAAGACCTCTTTTCCGTTTTCGATTGCAAGAGAACCGCTGCTGCCAAGCTTGATGACCACCCTGTCGCAATCCTTCGCAAACTCCCGTGCCGCTTCCTGTGCGGTCTTCGTCCTGCCATAGTGAATCGCTTCCGTCTCGTTCATGAACAGCACGTCGATATACGGAAACAGCTCCTTGATCTGAGGATTCCATTCCCCGGTTGGATCCCAGCCCAGATCGAACGAGACAGTCGCTTCTGTCTCTGCTTTGACGCGTTTTAACAAAGAAAGATACGCCGCGTGGTTTTTGCTTCCCTCATAGCCTGTCATATGAATATGCGAAGCGTTTTTCACGCCCTCGATATCCACCTTGTCGATGGAAATTCCCGCGTTCGTGCCGCGATACGTCAAAAACGACCGATCCTTTTCATTGGTAAAACTGATCGAAATACCGGTTTTTTCCGTCCTGCTCGTCCCAAGCAGACTGTCGTCGATATTTTTTGCGGCAAATTCTTTGCGGATCAACTCCCCGTAGCAATCGTCCCCGACCTCTCCCTGAAATACCGGATGCAGACCGAGCTTTCCAATGCCAAGCGCAAACAGCGCCGCGCCGCCGCCTACATAGGTATCCATAACCGGCACTTCATCCTCCTGCCCGGGCTTTGGCAGACTGGAAACGCCCGGAACAACAAGGTCTATATTTACATCGCCGTAAACATAGACGTCCCATTTTTTTCCCTTCATAGTCCCCTCCATCTTTCGTTTTTTCATTCTTTTTCAGCATACCATAAAGTCCGTAGGAAATCAAAATACGATCCTCACAGAGTGGTTTTATCGTGTCATGCGATAAAAAAGACATGCGCCAAATCCCGGGCATGTCTTTTCCGATTTCATCAACTACGCAGCGACGCAATTTAGAGATGTATTTATCCCTTTATTCTCATTCCTTTACTGCCCCGATCATGGAACCCTGTGCAAAATATTTCTGAATAAACGGATATACACACAGAATCGGTACGGTAGTTACAACGACTGCCGCCATTTTCAGCGAATCAGAGGTTGTCGTTGCCGCGTTCTGAGCCAGCGCCTGAGCGACTGTCTCTACGTTCTGCTGTGCGTTCATCGCTTTGGTCAACATGTTCTGCAGCACGGTCTGTACCGGCCACTTCGAAGTATCGCTCATGTAGAACGCACCGGAAAACCAGTCGTTCCAGTGGTTGACTGCCGTATAAAGCCCGACAACCGCGATAACCGGCTTGCTTAGCGGCATCATGATTTTAGTATAGATTTTGAAAAATCCGCAGCCATCCAGCTTCGCCGATTCTTCCAGGCTGTCCGGAATTCCCTCAAAGAAGGTTCTCACCATCAGCAGGTAGGTTACGCTCACCAAACTCGGTACAACGTAAACCCAGAAAGAATTGAGCAGATGCAGGTTTTTGTACTGGATATATTTCGGAATCATCCCACCGTCAAATAGCATGGTGAATGTAATCAGCATCGTAAGGACGGTTCTGCCCGGCAGATCCTTCTGCTTGAGTGCATAACCCGCAAGGGTTGTCACCATAAGGCTTAAGAATGTACCGATAACAGTTCTCGCAATACTGATTCCATATGCTCCCATAATACTGCCGTCTTTGAATACTTCGCGGAAATTATCCAGCGTAAGCTGTCTGGGCCAGAACCAGATTCCGCCCCGCGCCGCATCTTTTCCATCGTTAAAAGACAAAACCAGAACATTCAGACACGGAAGCAAAATCGCCAGACACAGCAGAATAATAATCAGATAAATAATTGCCTGCAAGATCTGTTCTCCCGCGTTTCTTTTTATTTTGTTTTCCCGCCTGACCTCGATCTGCTTCATAGCGTCTGTCTCCTTTTTGCCTGCAGGCTGTAAAACCTGCAGGCGCTTTTGATTCTAATTCCTTTTTAGTCGTAGAAGTTTACCGCATCCGGATCTTCCTTATAGATATTTGCAACATAGTCTTCAAACTGTTCTACGCCTGCAGCCTTTAACTGTGCACGGAAAGATTCGATAATTGTTTTTACTTCTGCGTCATCCTTTGCAAAGAAGCACTGTGTCAGCACCTCATCCCAGTTTAACAGATCCATCTGGGTCTTTACTGCTGCCAGTTCGTCTGCGGACATGTAAGCAGTTGCATTTAAGCCGGGAACCAGCTTTTTCTCTCTCGGATACTCTGTTGCCAGTTCTACGCTTCTTGCATAAGTTGTGCCTGCTGCTGCACCGGGACGGGACTCACCGAAGTTCTTGGTATTATCTGTGTTGGTAACGCAGAAGGAGAAGAAGCAGTTACCGATACCGCCAAATGCAGCGCCGATCTGGTTGATCATGTAATCTGTATCGTTGTTGTTTACTTTTTCCAGAGCTTCATCGGTCAGAACAGGATTGCCGTCTACCATGTTGTAGCTGACACCTTCTACACCGTACTGTGCCAGAAGCTGTCCGTCATAGGTGCTCAGCCAGTCGAAGAACTTGAAGATTTCTTCCGGGTTTTCTGCATCTGCAGAAATCGCCATACAGCCGTTTGCGGTCTTGCCGTGGGTTACCTTCTTGTTATCGCCGGAGATATCGTTTAACGGTCCAAGCGGAATCCAGTCATCGTTTCCATAAATGATATCCTGATAGTTATGTACGTCTGCAATGATTGCAGAGTTGTGGTTTCTGGAAACTTCTTCTGCACGTGTGGAATCCATGGTGAAGAACTCAGGGTTCATCAGACCCTCGTTTAACAGTTTTCTGACATAGTCGATTTCATCATAGATGGAATCTTTTTCCGCCTCATGTCTGACATTGCCGTCCTCGTCGATGTTGTAATCATCGCTGACACCCCATTTTAAGCCAGGGCAGATGTACTCAATAGTGTCCATAGAGCCGCCCCAGTATTTCGGCCCGAGCGGGTAAACATCGTTGCCGTTGTCGTCTTTGTAACCGCCTTCTTTGATCTTAACAAGCAGGTCGTAAAAATCATCCGCTGTTCTGATCTGTGTTACGTCGATACCAAGATCATCAGCGATAGACTTCTGAATCCACAGACCGCCGACATATTCTCCCTCCGGAATCCATTCCAGAGTCTTGTCGGTTTCTGCCACATTCATCTGCCACAGATAAACGCCATCCAGATCATCCCGGAAGGTTACATTCTTGTAAGAGTCATCCGGTAAGAAGCCATCTTCATAATACTTGGAGTAAACTTCCGAGTTTTTCATATACTCGGAAACATCTGCGAACATGCCTTCTTTTGCAGCCTTTAACAAAAGCGGGAACTCCGGTCTGGTCGAGTTATCCAGATAGGAAACGATAACGTCCGGAATGGTTCCTGCAGCCAGCTGGGAGGCCATAACCTTCTGGTCACTGTCGCCAGGGGTATATTTGATATCCAGCGTGATGCCGGTCAGCTCTTTGATCTTTTTCCCAACCTCAGTGCTGGAAAAATCATCGGGAAGTGTGTTGCCGATATCATCTACATATGCCTGCACGGTGATGGTACGGTCTGCAATCCAGGTATCAGGCTTGTCAGACGTGTCCTCTGTTGCCGCATCCGAAGACGTTTTGCTGTTGCTCGTCGATGCGCTGTCTGTGCTGCTACCGCATCCTGCCAAGCTGCCAACTACCATGCTTCCTGCCAGACCAGCTGCGAGCAGATTTCTGATCCATCTCTTTTTCATTTGGTTTCTTCCTTTCTTCCTTTTTATGTATCCTGTTTACCACAGGCTTACTTCCGTCATCTTTTTACAGATCTTGTTGCACGCTACAACCAGTACCAGTCCAACCAGCCCCTGTATCAGACCAATTGCCGTCGCATAACCGAACTGTCCTCCCTGCAAGCCGACACGCAGAACGTAAATATCCAATGTATCTGCAATCGACATGTTGCCGGGTGTACGCAGCAGCCATACCTGATCGACACCGGAGGAAAGCAGTCCGCCGATTCCCATAATGAACAGGATACCGATCGTTCCTCTGATTCCTGGCAATGTGATGTGCCACATTTTCTTGAGCTTTCCGCAACCATCCATTTCAGCGGCTTCGTAAAGCGTCGGGTCCACGCTGCTGATTGCAGCCAGATACATGATGGAATCCCATCCGATGTTTTTCCACAGATCCATGGAAAACAAAATCCGGTAAAAATACTTTGCATCCATCAAAAAGAATGTGCTTCCGTCTCCGCCCAGCGCTGCAATCGCCTGGTTTAAGATACCAGTATTCGGTGCCAGAATTTTCTGAAGCATCGTCACGATGATAACCGATGATAAAAAGTGCGGCAGATAGGTAATCGTCTGAGAAATTTTCTTGAACTTCATGTTGCGCAGCTCATTTAACAAAAGTGCCAGAATGATTGCGAACGGAAATTCCAGAATGCACTTGATAATACCGATCGCAAGCGTGTTGCGGATCAGTCGTCCTGCATCGTAGCTTTTGAAGAACGTTTTGAAATAATCAAAACCAACCCACGGGCTTCCCCAGATTCCCTTCTTAAAGGAATAATCCTTAAATGCCAGAACGGAACCAGCCATCGGCACATAGCAGATCAGTGCGTAGTAGACGATACATGGAAGCAGCATGACATACAACGGCCAGTACCGCATCAGTCGTACTCCGATTGACGCATTCCCGGACGTTTTCCCTTTTCGGGATGCCAGGCTCTTTGTTTTCACAGGTTTCTTCACCTCCCGTCATCTGATGAAATTATTATAAAAATTGTATAAATTTCCGACAATGGACATTTCCACACTGTACAATGGACATTTCCACGATTTAGGGTCACGCCCATCGAAGCTCCATCTGCCAGATGAAGTGCGCTTTCTTCATCTGGTACTTCTCTGCCAGCTCCGGTCCGCAGCTGGCAGAACCGACGCCGCTGACCATATCATTAAAGTACACCGTCAGGAAATCCGACTTTTCCAGCTCGAACGCGTGCTTCTTTCTCTCCAGCTCCTCCCGCGTGTATTCGGAGATGCCAAATTCAAACGGCTGCGCCCCACGGGAGGTGAAACCGACGTCAGGCATCTGCTCCAGGTGCACCCACCGCGTTCCGAAATGGTTTCCATTTTCCTGCGGCTTCAGATAATCCTCGTGCATTTCCTCTACTGTCTGCGTGAACACGTCAAGTCTGCTGCCGCGGTGCTTGTCACAGTAGCTCTCCTGCGGACCATAGCCATAATAGGAAACCTGATTCCAGCTTCTGTCCACACCAAAGCGCAGTCCAAACCGCGGTAAAAACGGAAAGGTCTGGTCGATTCCGCCCTCGACATACCAGCCGAGGCTTCCGTCGTTTCCGATCTTCCACTCTACATTTCCTTCAAAAAATTTCTGTCTGGAAACGCCAGCCATCGAAAAATGCATCCGCACACTCCAGCCATCCTGACGCTGCCATGCGCTGCTTTCATATACTCGTACCATCGCATGATGCAGCTGGGCTTCCTTCCATTTTTCCGAAATATTGCCGTCGTTGTCCGTCGGCGCGCGGTAAATATCAAACACCATCGGCTGTTTTAAATACTCTGTCCCGTCTTTTATAAAAGAAACAACCGTACCCGTCCGTTTGGAGACGCGGCAGGTAAAATGCTCTGCGGCGAAGCAGTATTCTGTCTCCGTTTCCGTACAGGAGATCAGGGACAGCGCGACGGATTCCGCGAGCGAAAGCTCCTGTGCGACAGCATCAGCGTTCGCCGCAAGGACTATCTGGTCGAAGCCCAGTAGATGTCCCGCTTTGGTCAGCGGCGCGTCTTTTTTCTGAATCAGCTCTATGGTCAGGACAGTTTCGTCTGCGCCGGTCACTGTCTGCAGCGGCGGGATCATCACCCGCATCGTTCGATGCGGCGGCAGATGAAACTCAGAAATCATCCCCTCTTCCAGCACATTTTCTTCCTGCTTCCAGAGATAGTGAATTTCAAGCGCATCCTCTGCGTCTGTAAAGTCCAGCATGTTTCGAAGCTCCAGCGCGCCTGTCCGGCGGTCATAACCGGTCACACGCACCGGACGCAGGACATTTTTTAATTCCAGCAGTCCCGTATGTGATCTGCGGTCCGGATACACCAGCCCATCCATACAGAAATTTTTATCGTTCGGATAATCCCCGAAATCTCCTCCGTACAGAAATTTTTCTTTTCCATCCGGCGTTTTTCCAGCATAAACTGCATGGTCACACCATTCCCAGATAAACGCACCGCAGTAATTTTCGTACTGATACAGCTGCGCGAAATTTTCTTCCAGATCCCCTGGGCCGTTGCCCATCGCATGACAGCATTCGCAGTGCAGAAACGGCTTTTTATTTTCCCCGTTTTCACAATAATTCTGAATCCAGTCAAGCGGCGCATACATCCGGCTCGTCACATCCAGCACGGATAAATCCTGCTTCTGCCAGTCCTGCCAGGTACAGCCTTCATAATGAATCAGCCGCGTTGGATCATAAGCCTTCACCCATTTTGCCGCTTCGATCATATTCGGACCATATCCACTCTCATTGCCCAGGGACCAGAATAAAATGCACGTCCGGTTCTTGTCACGGATCACATTTTTCTGTACCCGGTCCAGAATCGCTTTCGCAAACCCGGATGCTTTCGCAATCTGGGAAACCCAGTCTTTATCCTCCTTCGAGTACACCTCGCCGCAGCCGTGCGATTCCATATCGGACTCGCTGATCAGATAAAATCCATACTCGTCGCAAAGTTCGGAAAACCACGGTGCATTCGGATAATGACTCGTCCGGATCGCATTGACATTGTGCTCCTTCATCAGCCGCAGATCGGTCAGCGCATCCTCCTTCGTGACCGCCGCCCCATGATACGGGTTACTGTCATGCCGGTTGACGCCCTTTAGCTTCACCGATGTTCCATTGATCAACAGCTTTCTGTCAACGATTTCGACCGTCCGGATTCCGATTTTCTGCACGATTTTTTCCCGCTCTGTTTCCAGTTCCAGCGTATAAAGATACGGCTCCTCCGCATTCCACAAAACTGGCTGTTCTACCGTAAAACAAATGGATTCCCCGGCCTGTTCCCCGATCACCCTGTCCCTGTCCTTTAAGGTCGCCTTTACCGTGCAGGTGCCGCTTTTTTCCGTTCTGACGCAGATTTTTCCAACCGCTTCTTCATACGATGTGCGAATGGTGAAATCCCGGATATGATCTTTGGGACGGCGCAGCAGATAGACATCTCGGAAAATCCCGGACATACGCAGCTTGTCCTGATCCTCGCAGTATGTCCCGTCGCACCATTTTAAAACGAGCACATACATCTCATTTTCGCCATCCGACAGATACTCCGTGACGTCAAATTTTGACGTCGCATGGGAAACCTGACTGTAGCCCACAAACGCCTTGTTGATCCACACATAAAAGCACGAATCCACCCCTTCAAAATCCAGGTACACGCGCTCGTCTTTTTTCAGATTTTCTGCCGCAAAGGTTCTGCGATACAGGCCGCACGGATTGTCGAACGGGACATATGGCGGATCGTACGGAATCGGATAAAACAGATTTACATACTGATGGCGATCGTATCCGTGAAACTGCCAGCAGGACGGAACCGGGATTTTATCCATTTTTTTCGGATCAAATTCCGAACGCAGAAAGTCCTCCGCCTCTGCAACCGACGGAAAATACTGAAAACTCCAGACTCCGTTTAACAGAATCTGCTCGGAATTTCCAGCTGCATCGCACGGCAGATAATAACATCTGTCCGGCTCTGTATTGACGTGCAAAATTTCTGTATTTTCATAAAAACGTTCCAGTCTCATCGATACCCCTCCTGATTCCAACTCTTCTCATGTTCGCATTTTATCAGGTTCTTTTTGGTCAGAAAATGCACAATTCTACTCCTACGACTGGACATTTCACAGATCCCTTGACTTTTCCAAAAATTCTCTATACGCTAAAGAAAAGCCGGGTTCAAACTTCTGTCAAACCCGGACAGATTATTCAGAATTTCAAGGGGAGGTTTTATAAAAAAGAATATGGTACAGAATCCTTATCAGAACGCGCTTTTGCCGGCTCCGGTCGGCGGCGGTTATTCCGACCCGGACTACTGGATCTGGTGCGGCTCCGTCGTACAGGGGGAAGACGGAGCCTATCACATGTTTGCGTCCCGTTGGCCGAAAGATCTCGGCTTTGGTGCAAACTGGCTGTTTAACTGCGAAATCGTCCGGGCTTCCAGCAAAAATCCGGAAGGTCCCTATACCTTTCAGGAGGTCGTGCTCGGACGCCGGGGACGCACCTTTTTTGACGGCATGAACGTGCACAATCCGTACATCCGCAAATGGAACCAAACCTACTACCTTTATTATATGGGGACGACCTTCGGCGGTCCGATTCCCGGTCCCGGTGACGAGGTGGACAGCTCGCGTTTTACCGAAGTCTGGAACCGCAAACGAATCGGTCTTGCAACCGCACCGTCTGTTTTTGGTCCATGGACGCGGTGCGATGAGCCGCTGATTTCTCCCAGAGACTGCTCCCACTGGGATTGCACTGCAACGACCAATCCTGCCGTCGCGATCCAGCCCGACGGCACGACTTACATGCTCTACAAATCGCGTTCCTTCGCAGACGGTCCATTAAAAATCGGCGTTGCAAAGGCGCCTCGCCCGGACGGCCCGTTTGAACGGATTTTGGACGACCCGATTTTTAATTTCGAGGACCCGAACATCCATCTGGAAGATCCGTACCTGTGGTACGAGGACGGAAAATTCCGCCTGCTGATCAAAGACGACTTCAAAAACGGAGGTCCCGGCATCAGCGGTATCTGGGGTGCAGGCCTATACGCTGAAAGCGCCGACTGCATTCACTGGGAATTCGCCGAAAATCCTGTCGTTTACTCCCGCCACGTTACCTGGTCCGATGGCAGACAGACCGATCAGGCAAACTGCGAACGCCCTTACTTTTTGCTTGATGAAAATAACCATCCCACGCATCTGTTTCTGGCAACCGGGGAAGGTCCTGCACCCTACCAGTTTTCCAGAACCTGGAACATGGTGATTCCGCTGCGCTAAGCGCCGAGCTGACACGCTTCCGCATCTGTCTTGGAAGCGCGTCTGACTGCAACTATACATTTTGGAGAGGAACGTATGACAACCGATCAGAATTATCAACAAATTTACCGCGTCGGCGGCATGCTGGACGCAGGCTTTGTAGGACAGATCACCTACACCATCAGCCTCGATCAGGTCTATGACGAGCTGGACATTCATTTTAGCTTTGACAAGCGGCTCTACAGTGAAAGCGACGTTACGCCTGAACTCATTGACAGACTTCAGACGCTCTGCACTGCAAAATATGACGCCCCGACCTATCCCGTCGAGGAGTTTAGGCAGACCATTCTGCACGAAATGAAAACAGAAATTCACACAATGGCGGAATTAAACGACAATTTCATCGGCTGCATCCACCGCCAGCTGACGGACCGCCACATGTTATACACAAAAGAATTCACAAGCGACGGCTGTCTGGCACAGGACACCTTTTCCGGCGTTTTAAAAGTGACCGTCCTTGTTTTCAACGTGCTGCTGGACAACACGCAGTACACGCTGACCGTTTCCGGACATCCGGTCGGACAGGGTGTAATCGCACCGAACTTTAATCTAATGGATACGGTAAAGACTGCAGCGGGAAATGCGGGGGCTTCGAATGCTGCCGGGAGCGCTGACAACTCGTGCGAAGCTGAGAGTGCTCCTGCCTCCGCTGTTGCCACGGCTGGCAGTTCGGGCGTCTCCGGCGCTGGCTCTGCTGCCACGGCTGGCGATTCGAGCACCACTGGCAGTTCTTCTGCTGGTAATACCGTCACTGCATCCACCCGCTTCAAACGCCTTGAGCTGCACAACCACACGGTCGAATCCGACGGCAGCTTAACCTGTCAGGAGCTGACGGAATATCTGGCAGCCGACCATGTCGATGCGTTCGCCATCACCGACCACAACACCACCTCCGGTCAGAAAAAGATCGAACAGCTGCTGGAAGAAAAGCATTATCCGATCAGCCTGATCCGCGGCATGGAATATACGACTTATTTCGGGCATATCCTCTGCTTAAACCTCGCAAAATATGTTCCCTGGAACTCGATCGACCAGCACCGTCCCGAGCTGTTGTTCGAAGCTGCCCGCGAAAAAGGCGCGCTCGTCGGCATCGCGCATCCGTTTTCCTATGGCGATCCTTTTGCCCGCGGCTGCCGCTTTGAAATGACCATCTCGGACTACTCAAAGGTTGACTTTATCGAGATTTTCAACAATCCGGAATCGCTCCACGAAGTAAACGAACGCGGCACGAATCTCTGGATGTCCCTAATTTTTTCAGGCTATCAAATCACCGCGACCAGCGGCATGGACTTACACAACCGTGCGAAGCTGGCAGGCTGCTATGCAACCTACATCGAAGGCAAAAGCGGCGACAACATCGCTTCCGAGCTCGATACCGCCATTCACACGCACCGCACCTGGGTTTCCAAAGGCGCTCTGCTGCTGACGGAGGTTCTCCCGGAAACAAACGAATTGCTTCTGACGTTTACAGATGCTCATAAGCCCGGATTTGCTGTTCCAAAAACAGCTCAGGTCGTTTTAAAAGGAAAAGACAAAACATTCACAACGAGCGTTTCCCTCGACAAACCGGTACGCGTTTCCCTCAACCAGCTCTCCGGAACCGATCCGATCATTCCGCTTCTGTACGAAGTTGCCTCGGATTCCTGCGTCAACGCTGCCGCAGCTTCGACATCCTGCAGCAATACTTCGGATGCCAGCTCTGCTGCCGGGCAGCTGAAAGAAATCGACGCGCTTCCTGCAATCGAAGGACTGCTCTGCGTCAGCCCGGTTCTTTACAGGGATTGAGGTCCTTTGGAAAACAGCTTTTGAAACGCTGCCTTACGCTGCGACAGCGACATTTCAAAAACGCCCGCTTATTCTGTGAAAAACACAGCATAAGCGGGCGCTCTCTATTTTCGTCTGATTTTCACCGGATCGGGCGGTTTTAGGATCTGACAATTCGCCCCTCATTGCGCAGGTATGCATCGTATTGGCGGTCATGTATTTGAGCCATCGCTTTCCTGCAGGCGCTGTCAATTACGAATTCCGTTCCAGAATTCTTTTATAGCTTCGATACATCAGATAAACCCCTGCCGTGCAGTCCAAAACAAGCATCACAATCCCAAAGCCTAACGAAATCAGGCAGCAGATCCCGGAAAGCATAAATGCGAACGCGCACTTTTGATACAGCATCCCCATTTCCAGATTGTAAGCCGTGACATCTTTTACCTTCGATTTTAACGTTTTATCTCCACTCCAGAAAGTGATAGGCTCTTTGCTGTTTTTTTCAAAGATCCCGATAATCAAAAACGGAACCGCGCATAAAAGACACGATATCAGTCCGACGATTTTTCCTACTATAATAAAACCCTCCTTCTATTGTCTTGGATTGAAGCCGTTATGCAAGCATGTTGACTCACTTGCGCTCATTATATCTCAGTTTAGAAAGAACGACAATTCCACACCATGGATTCATCAAGCAACCAGGAAAGTTTTTCTTCATCCCTGATATTTCTTCGCCTGCACACGGAACATTTTCGCATATGTTCCGTCCTGTTTCATCAGTTCCTCATGGCTGCCCTGTTCCGTGATTTTTCCTCCATCGAACAGATAAATTCGATCCGCCATTCTTGTCGTTGAAAGCCGGTGTGAAATAAAGATTACCGTGCGGTCTTTTGCCGCCGCTTCAATCGTTTTGTTGAGTTCATATTCCGCAATCGGATCGAGTGCGCTGGAGGGTTCATCCAAAATCAGGATGTCGCTGTTTTGGGCAAAAGCGCGCGCAATCGCGATTTTCTGCCCCTCTCCACCGGAAAGATTGATGCCCTTTTCGTCAAATTCCCGCGTCAGCTCCGTATCCGCCTTTTGGGGCAGTTTCTGGTATTTTTCGGAAAAACCGGCAGCCGTAAGTGCACTCTCTACCGCCTCTTTTTGCGCATCCGTATAAGTACCGCCCATCACATTTTCTCCGATGGTCGCCGCAAAAATTTTATAGTCCTGAAATACGCTTCCGATATGCGCCCGAAAGGAGGAAATATCATAATTTCGGATATCTGTTCCGTTATAAAAAATCGCCCCATCCGTCACATCATACAGCCGCATCAAAAGCTTCGTAAGCGTCGTTTTTCCCGCGCCGTTGTAACCGACAATCGCGATCTTTTCCCCTTTTCGAACCGTAAAAGAAACGTCCGAAAGTACCTGTTTGGGGTTCTTTTCGGGGAACGGATAGGTAAACGAAACGTGCCTTAATTCCAACGATTCGAACGCTTCCGCTTTTTCTGTTCCGTTTATAATCTGCGGTTTCTGCGTCACGAATGTACGGAATTTTTCCGCATAGATGCTGTGTTCCTGGAACTGCGCCAAAAATCCGATCAACTGGTTTACCCGCATGAACAGCTTCCACGTCGCACTGATTCCGACCGAAAAATCGCCGAGCGTAAAGGCTACATCCGTCAGATACCGCCACATCAGATAGCCCAAGAGTCCGACGTTAAACAGTACGCTCGTAATCAGCTCCGACGCCAGCGAAATTCCGATTAATTTCGGAGCATATTTTTTTGCACAGGCAATTTTTTCCTCCGCAGTCTGCTCATAATCCTCCTGCAAAAGTGCTCCCATATTTCCCATCCGCAGTTCTTTTGCGTATTCATTTTGATAGAAAACCCGCGTAAAATAATCCAGCTTCCGGGTGATCGGGTTCATTTCTTTCGCCTTTGCATAACGGATCTGATTTGCCTTTGTCCGTACAAAAAATCCCAGCACGGAAGACGCTAAAACAACCAGCGCCGCCATCCAGTCAATCGCCGCAAAAATCGCTCCCATTCCGGCCAGCGTAATCACACAGCTGCAAAGGCTGCACACGTCTGTCAAAACCTTCACCGCACGGGTATCGGACTCCCGGATCGCCCAGATGAAATCGTTGTAGAACTCCGTGTTGTCATAGGACGCAAGATCCAGCTGAAGCGCTTTTTCATACAGCTTCGTCTGCATCCTTTCATGGAGCTTTAAGTTTGCTTTCGGGCGGTACACATTTGCCATCCATTTCCCATAAAGCGTCAGCACCATGCGGTATCCGATCATGCAAAAAGTGACTGCCAGAACCTGTCTGTAATCCGCCCCTTTTTCCAATGCATCGAATAAATATTTTACATACAGCATGCCGACAAGGATATCCCAGACCGAATTTCCAATCACCAATAAAAGCTCTAATGCCAGATATCCCGGCGTATATTTTCGCACATATTTCAGCAGGAACAACACACTTTTCATCGAAATCTGTTTGCCGTTTTTCTTCCTGCTGCGAATTCTTTTTGATCCCATTTTCAGTCCCCTGTCAAATCCCCTTACGAAATATATTTTTCCGCCTGTTTATGGAACATGTCCGCATATTTCCCGTTCTGCGCAATCAGCTCTGAATGCGTCCCCTGTTCTGCAATCTGTCCGTTTTCCAGAAGGTAAATCCGATCAGCAAATGTCGCGTTGGACAGCCGGTGGAGAATGTAAATCACCGTCTTATCCCGGAAACTGTCAAAAATCGTTTCAAACATTTTATTCTCCGCAATCGGATCGAGCGCGCTGGAGGGTTCATCCAGAATCAGAACCGGTGCATCCTTCGCAATCGCCCTGGCAATGGCGAGCTTCTGTGTCTCCCCGCCGGAAAATACTGCGCCGTCCGGGGCAAATTCCCTGCCGACAAGCGTATCCATTTTATTTGGTAAATCGTTTATCCGTTCCAGCATATCGGCCTTTTGCAGCGCTGTTTCCGCATCCTTTCTCTGCTGCCCGGAAAGTGGTCTTTTCACCATAATATTTTCTGCAACCGTCTCCGAAAAGAGCTGAAAATCCTGAAATACTGTACCAAACTGGTTCCGGTAAGATGCGATCGGATACTCCCCAATCCACTTTCCGTTGCATAAAATACGCCCCTGTGTCGGATCATAAAACCGCAGCAAAAGTTTTACCAGCGTCGTTTTTCCGGAGCCGTTCTGCCCGACGATCGCGATCTTTTCCCCGGCGCGAATCCGCAGGCTGATATCCTTCAATGCCGCCGTTTCCTGCCCCTCGTAGGAAAAGCTTACATGCTCAAGCTCCAGCTCTTTAAATACTCCAACCGCTTCCCCATTTTCCTTGTCCGGCGTCTGGTTCTCATATTCCAGAAAGCTTCTGATATTGTCGATAAACCGTGAATTTTCACCAAACGCTACAAAAATGTCCCCGAACTCACCGACCAGATATGCGATGTTTGTCAGAGAATTGATGACCACAAAGCAGTCCCCCAGCAGCATCGTTTTGGAAACCAACGTCCGGTACACTGCAACCAGAATTGAAACGAAATAAACGCCGACTTCATATAACAGCGTCAGAATATATTCCAGCGCCATAATCGAAAAACCGTACTGACTGACGGTTTCCTTTAACCCGGCCACGCTTTGTTTCATCTTCTGTAACATGACCTGATACATCTGCGTCAGGCGCAATTCCTTTGCATAGTCGCTCAGATAAAAAACGCGTTGGACATAATCCTTTTCCCTGGAAATCTCCTGATTTTTCATGTCGCGTTCATATTTTAAATCGTTATATTTCCCGCCGAGCAACAGTGTACCGATAAACGGCAGCACCGCCAGAAGAACGAAAATCGGATCGATCTGGAAAATCAAAACGCCGATCGAGCAGACCGTAATCGTATCCACAATCAGATCACAGAAATTGTCCAGCACCTTCATCGCCCGCTGCGACGTTTCCGACAGCGCTTTTACATAGCTGTCATAAAATTTCGGGCGTTCAAAGCACCCCAGATCGACCGAAAGCGCCTTTTTCTGCAAAATCGTTTGCAGCTCTTTTTCGATCCTGCAGGATTCGATCTCCATCATGGCATTTTTAAATTGCAGCAGGGCGTTATACGTCAGCGTGAACACAAATACCACGCCCGCCGTCATCGCAATTTTCGTCAGCTTTTCGCCCTTTTGCAGGGCATTGATCACATACTGGTAAATCCACGTCGTCATGAAAAACGTATTAAATCCGCGGAGCACGGAAAAGAAAATCAGGAACAGCGGGAACCACCCGCTGCCTTTCCTGATCAGTTTCAGAATATAGATATGGTTGTCGATAATCCTTTTGATTTCTTTCATATTTCCCGCTCATTTCTGCGCACGCTTTTTGCGCATAACGAGTTTGTGTCAAGTGCTACGCACAAAGCAATCCGGTATCAAAGGGGTCAAAATACTTTTTGACCCCAACAACATCTTTACTCCACTTCCACACAAACCGGATAATGATCGGACAGCCATACGTTGCCCTCTTTGTCTGTCCACTTCACAGGCTCGCCGGTCTTGATGTCGCCCTTCACCAGCAGAAAATCAATGCTGCAGGGATGATCTTCTTCCGTGAAGCCGTGATAGGTGATGCCGATATGCTCGGTTACATTGGTGTATTCCGGATACTCTTTTAAAATTTCGAATTCCGGGTCCTGCGGCTCTGCATTGAAATCGCCGGTGATCATCGTAGGTGCATCGGGATAAAGCTGCTCGGTTTTTAATTTTTCCAGAATCTGACGAAGCCCCAGGATTCTCGCCTGTGCGCCGATATGGTCCAGATGGGTGTTTACAATACGGAATACCTTGCCGGTTTCCAGATCCTCAAACAGCGCTTCGTTGCAGATTCTCGGGCAAATGCTCTGCTCTGCGTAGCGGGATGCAGGCACATAAGGCGTCTCGGACAGCCAGTAGGACTGCATCTCCATCAGGTTTAAGCGATCCTTGCGGTATGCGATGCTGACCTGCTCATCCCGAAGCTCCGGGCCGCGTCCGCAGCCGATTACATAATACTCTGTCAGGTTTTCTTTCAGCCATTTTGCGATATGCGGCAGCACTTCCTGAAAGCAGATCATATCAGGCTTCTCCTGCGCGATTTTCTTTAAAATCAAATCCTTGCGGTATTCAAAATTGTTCTCCCCGTCCTGCCCAAAATCACAGCGGATATTAAATGTTACCAGTTTCATGATAACCCCTCCCTTTTCCCCTTTTTCAGGTATTATTTCATTGTCCTGATTATAGCCCTGTCCCTTCGGAAATACAATGCAGATAAAAGAACAAAAAATCTCCAAAAAATACATTTTTCCAATTGACACAACGCTTATCTTATGATAGACTTTTATTCGCTGTGAAACATATGATGGTTCACACTTCATAAGCTGCTGTGGCTCAGTCGGTAGAGCGTCGCATTGGTAGTGCG
>OLQW01000624.1_pt1 | contig 19545 bp, 9 predicted proteins | sample 1672901 | NCBI WGS metagenome assembly OLQW01 (sample SAMEA3136735, study PRJEB25190) | human gut metagenome | reverse complement strand
CTCTGTATAAAAATCCAAGAATGAAATCTGACAACGATTTAATCAGTGTTTCCCTAGAAGAATAAAAACAAAAATTCTAAAGGCTTCTATAGGGGAGAAGCCTTTAGAATTTTTGTTATTGGTAAGAAAAATCATCATATCGGAGGAAACAAGATGCATTCTATGGATGAATTATTCACCAAGGTGGATGAAAATAAAAAAGCCATGCTTGAGACATGGCGCATGCTGGTCGATCGTGACTGCGGCTCTGCTAATAAGGCAGGAGTCGATGCAGTAGGGAAGGATATTCAGCATTTCCTTGAAGCACTTGGCTTTGCCGTGCGTTTTCATACCTACGAGAAGGCGGGAAATATGCTTATCGCAGAGTACGGCGATATGAGTAAGCCCTTCGTCATACTGACCGGCCATATGGATACCGTCTTTGCGGATGGGACAGCGGCGGCTCGTCCTTTTACCATCAAAGACGGCAAGGTCACCGGTCCGGGTGTCCTAGATATGAAGGGCGGCGTCACCATTCTTCTCTATGCTGTGAAATTCCTGCTCGAAAGCGGCTATGACCGCTATCCGATCAAGATCATTCTGGCGGGTGATGAAGAAGTGGGGCATCAAAAATCGGAGGGCGCATCGGACTACAAGCAGGAAGCGCAGGGGGCGCTCATGGCTTTCAATCTGGAAACATCTTTCCCGGATGGAAGCATCGTTATAGAGAGAAAAGGCTGCGCGCAGTACCTTTTCGAAGTGACGGGTGTCGGCGCACATGCAGGAAACAACCCGCAGGATGGCAGAAGCGCGGTCGAGGAGCTCGCCCATAAGATCCTAGATATCCAGAAGGAGACGGATTACGAGGAAGGGACGACGGTCAATGCCGGCGTCATCGGCGGCGGTACAGTGGCCAATGCCGTACCGGAGCATGCATGGTGCAAGGTCGATGTGCGTTTTTCCAAAAGCGGGGGTATCGAGCGCATTGATCGGGATTTCAAGGACATCGCTGCCCGTCAGTATGTCAATGACACGACGACAACCGTGAAGCCGCTTATCGTATTCCCTGCCATGGAAAGACTTCCAGCATCGGAAGCACTCTTTGCCAGAGCAGAAGCCATTGCAGAGACATATCATTTTCCTAAAATGAAAGCTATCGCTGTCGGTGGCGGCAGTGACTCGGCAAATCTCACCGCTGTCGGCATCCCGACACTCTGCGCGCTGGGCGTCAAGGGTGAATTCAACCACACCGAGCGTGAATGGGCGGACGAAGCGTCTCTCTATGAACGCACCAAACTCCTGATGGCATTCTTATGTGAGCTGTAAAAGGTTGGTGACTAGTGACTGGGACTCTCACAGCTTGTATTGCTCGAGCGTAGCGATCAGGGCTTTGGCATGAGCTGGCTTGGTAAGGCAGGCATTCATCCCTGCGGCGTAGACTTCCTCTTCTCCATCTTGGTAAGTATTCGCCGTGACGGCAATGATCGGGAGGGTGAGGGCATCGACGCGGGAAAGGGCGCGGATGGCCTTCGCGGCCATGAAACCGTCCATACCGGGCATTACGAGATCCATGAGGATGGCGTCAAAGGTGTTGAGATCCGATTTCTCAAAAGCGCGGATGGCTGCCTTGCCGCTGCTGGCACTAGAGGCTGTAGCGCCGGCGTCCTCCAGCGTGGCGATGAGAATTTCCTGGCTCAAGGTATTGTCATCGACTACGAGCACGTGGAAGCCTCGGATGCCGTCCTCTCCGGTGTGCGCGATGCGCGGAGACAGTGAGGGTCCCTGCTGGGAGAAATGATCTTCTACGAGAGATTTCAGCTTATTCTGGTAGGCGAGAAGTGCATCGATGTAGGCAGACTGCCTTTTGGCATTCTTGCGATAGAGGCACATGACGCCTGCAAAAACGAGAAAGGCGATCGTGTAGCCGATGTAGAAGATGCGGTAGCGATGGTAAACGGCCGGAAGGGAGCGGTCCATGGCATAGTCCTCCATCCACTTCTTCTGCAGTTTTTCCAGCGTGCCATCGTGGGACATCTGGCGAAGATAATTATTGATCTCATCTCGCAGACCGATCTGATCCTTTGAGACCCCAAAGGCGGGATAGCTGCCAAGAAGCATGAGGCCGGGTTTGATATTGAAGTGATTCTTCTGGATGATGTCCTGCGCGACAGCTCCATGACAGATACCGTAGTCCACGTCACCGCCTTCGACGGCAGAAAGGATGGCCGTATTTGTGGGATATTCGACGTAGGTGCAGTTGAAATCATAGGCGGTCATCAGGACGGAATTGGTCATGATAGCGACCCGCTTTCCAGAGAGCTGGCTCACATGGCCCACTGGTTTTTTGCCAAAGACCTGCATGGTGTCGGCGCTCGTCGGGATGGTCTTGATGACGCCCGGCATGTTCGAGTAGATTTCAAGTCCGGAAAGTACATCGACCTCACCATTCGATAGCATTTTCTGGCAGGTCGGCCAGTCGCTCGTGAAGAACTCCGGCTTGCGCTGCATACGGCTGGCCAAATTATAGAGGATCTCTACGTCCATGCCCGAGAGCTGTCCCTTTTTGTTCACGAAGGAATGAGGCGCAAAATCACTCGCAACAGCCACGCGAAGCACCCGGCTGTTCGATCGCACAAGGGGCGCTGCATCTACCTCGATCGGCTTTCGGAAAAGTCCCATCTGCCACCCCGTGAAGAGGAGGGGGGCCAGGACGCCGAGAAAGAGAACCATATAAAAATCAGGTCGAATCGATTGAGATTTTTCTTTAGCTTTTGCATGAGAAAATCCTTTCCGAGAAAATCGAAACCTTTAAGGAAACGACAAGGGCAAAACAAGGGCCGCGGACTGCCTGCCACTCTTGTTATTCATGTTACTATAGGCGGCGCTTTTGGGAAAGAAGAAAATGCATCCGATTTCCTCTTGACGAAGGCACCCTCGTTTAGTAGTATAAATTTGTTTATCCTTAAATGGTGAAAATAAACATGCTGATACATTCTGAAAATGACCGTATCGGTATTTTCAAAGAAGAAAGGCAGGATGGAAATGAAAGCACCGATAGAAGAAATCAATGCATTTGTCGATCGCAACAAAGAGGAGATGCTTCTTTTCTGGGAACAGCTCGTGAACCGGCAGGCGGGCTCGAAAGAAGTGGAACGCGTGAACCTCATCATGCATTTCCTGAAGAAACATTTTGAAAGAGAGGGCATTGACTGCCGTCTCGTCGATAGCCATGGGAGCGCGGATGTGCTGGTGGCAGAGCTGAATGCGGATGTCCCCGGCGCGCCGCTGCTCCTCTCGGGGCATTGTGACACTGTATTTCCTTCTGGCAGCTATCCGGAGGATCCCTTCCATATCGAAGACGGCTTTGCGAGGGGCCCCGGCGTACTGGATATGAAATGCGGCGTTGCGCAGATTTTCTACCTGATGGTCGCGCTGAAGCACTTCGGCTACCGGGACCGTCCCGTCAAAGCTGTCTTGGTCGGAGATGAAGAGACGAGCCACTACGGCGGCATCGCAGACCGGATCCTGAAAGACGAAGCGAAGGGCGCGCTGTGTTGCTTCAATATGGAAAGCGGACGCCTCGACCACTGCATGACCGTAGGCCGCAAGGGCTGCCTTGACTGCCACATCACGGTCAGAGGCGTCGCGGCGCACGCGGGAAACGACTATCTCAAAGGCAAGAACGCCATCGTCGAAATGGCCAAGAAGCTCCCGCTCCTGCAGGCACTCACCATCTATGAGGAAGGCCTCACCGTCAGCGTAGGGACTATCAAGGGCGGCACCGTCTCGAATGCGGTCCCTGACTACTGCTATGCCGAGCTCGATGTGCGTTACAAAAAACAGAAGCAGATGGACTATGTGAAGGAAAAGATGCAGGAAATCTGTGATAACACCTTCATCGAAGGCACCACAACAAAGATCGAATTTGTCGCGCCCATGCCTCCTTTCGAAGAAACAGAAGCCAATCATCAGCTTCTCTCTCATATCAATCGCGTCACAAAAGCCTGCGGCTATGAGCCCTTCGGCGCCATCTACGTCGGCGGCGGCTCGGATGCCTCCTACATCTCCAACATGGGCGTCCCCACCGTCTGCTCCATGAGCGCAGAAGGCAGCGGCGCGCATACCATGGAAGAAAAAGCCTCTGTAGAAAGCTTCTTCCATCGCTGGATCATCGCCCTTGCATCCATCATGGAAATCGATCAGTATGCGGTGAGTAAGTGACTAGTGGCTAGTGGCTAGGGACTAGTGACTGGGGATGAGGGTCTAGGCTCTCCTCTCAGCTGCGTAAGCCCTTGGAGAAGGGCCGCGCCAAAGGGAGCGGATTGCAGTGCCCCAAAGGGGCATCCCTCAATGAAGCGGAATGAAAGGGCATGTGCGATAAAGCTACACCCGTATCGTCATCCCGAGTGAAGCCGAGGGATCTTTTCGTTCGTGGCAGAAAGACGATATGAGCAATTCCCAAAACGGGAAACCTGCTATCCCGTATATCGAGAGTGCCCCAAAGCGGCATTCCTCAACGAAGCGGAACGAAAGTGCATGTGCGATAAAGTTACACCCGTATCGGCATCTCCTCCTTGTAGAACGGTTAGCGCGCTAAGTGTGCTATTTTATCACTGCTTCAGGGGGACGTTTTATGCTTATTTCAATATTCCGCGGCGCTTCTAATTTTTATGCGCCGCACCTTCCCTCAGAACCTATTGCCCCCTTTTTTCCATCATGCCCCTCTGCGTTTCACAGCAAACCAAGACAACAGGAGAATCATATCTAATGAAAGATCAAGTGAAAGCATTCAAAGCACCCAGTCCGATCATCATACTGGTGTGCGTCATCGTATTCTGCGCCATTGCGAGCTACATCATCCCCGCGGGCGTTTATGACCGAGTCAAGGATGTTCAGACCGGAAAAATGGTCGTCGACCCGTCTACCTTCCACTATGTAGCGCAGAAACCGACAGGATTTCTCGATTTCTTCACTTCTATCAATAAAGGATTCAAGGGCGGTATCAGCATCATTGCCTTCCTCTTCATGGTGGGCGGCTCCCTCAATATCCTTGCCAAGACCGGTGCCATCGTGGCAGGGCTCAGCACTCTCGTCGAAAAGCTGAAGAATCGGAGCGTCCTTCTGATCCCCGTCCTCATGACCACGCTTGCCACCTTCTCGACACTCGCCGGATGCAACGAGGAATACCTCGCCTTCACGCCTCTCGTCGTGAGCGTCGCACTCGCACTCGGCTTCGACTCCTTGACCGCGCTTGGCATGCTCTTCTGCTCGGTCGCAGCCGGTTATGGCGCCGGATGCACCCAGCCATTCTCCGTCGGCGTTGCGCAGGGCATCGCCGGTGTCCCGATCTTCTCCGGCCTGCCATACCGTATGGGTATCTTTGTCTTGCTCCTCGTGCTGAACATTTCTTATGTCATGTACCACGCGCGCAAGGTGAAGAAAGACCCGAAGAGCAGCCCGGTCTATGAGATCGACCTGCTGAAACGAGACAAGATCGATCTTTCAACCGCAGAAAAACTCTCCACACGGCAGGCCATTTGCCTTGGTCTCCTTGGTCTGAACTTCGTTTGCATCATTGTCGGCGTGCTGAAATTTGATTTCTATATGAATGAAATCTCTGCGATCTTCCTCATCATGGGCATCCTCTCCGGCATCATCTGCCGCCTCTCCCCGAATGACATCTGTGATGCCTTCCTCGAAGGCTGCAAGGGCATGATGCTCCCCTGTCTCGCTGTTGCGATGTGTAAGGCAGCCACCATTCTTCTGGACAATGCCAAGGTCATGGATACCATCATCTACTACCTTGCCGGCATGCTCGACATCTTCCCATCCTCCATTATCGCCTTCGGTATGTTCATCATCCAAGACTGCTTTAATCTTCTCGTCCCCTCCAGCTCCGGGCAGGCGGCCATCTCCATGCCGATCATGGCGCCGCTCGCTGACATCGTCGGCCTCACCAGACAGACCGCCGTTTTCGCCTTCACCTTCGGCGATGCCTTCACGAACTGTATCACCCCGGCCTCCGGCGCCACCATGTCCTACCTCGCCATGGCAAACGTCCCCTATAAAAAATGGGCGCGCTTCATCCTCCCTCTCATCGGCATGTGGTGGATCGTCGCCTTCTGCTTCCTCACCTACGCGACCGCCATTCACCTAGGACCGGTGTGAGCAGGAAACGAATTTCATAATATGAGTAGCCCCCTTCTCCAAGGGAGAACGTGTTTTTCTGCTTTCTCATGAAGTAAAGAACCATATGTCATAATATGAGACCATAATAAAGTCCCTCTATAGAAACAGCTCTATAGAGGGATTTTATTATGATTGCATATCGAGTTATTTCAATTTCGGGGGGGGGTAAATCTTTGACCTTTACACAGAGCGAATTGATGTACTCATCCGGATCCTTTGTCGCCCAGTAACTGATGATGGGGAAGAGGAAGACATCACCATCTGGCGCAAGACGATTGATTTCCATGAAAGCAGACAGCTTCTCATACGCCTCCTCCGCGTGAAGGAAATACGCGCCCTTCGTCAAGATAGAAAGATACAGCCCGGAAGGACGGATATAGTTGCAGGCAAGGCGCGAATCTTCCTCACCGGACTGCGTCACAATGGCAGACGAGTGCTTGAAATTCTTCGAGAAAAAATCCTCCTCACTGATGACCCAGCCCGTCGGCTGGTCCTTGCAGAAGGAATGGGCAAAAGCTTCATGCACATGTCTGGCACGGATAGCGATAGCGTCAAAGCCCCCGCGATGCACCTTCGGGATCGGCGTCATATACATGCGGCTCTCCGGGTAGCACTGGAGAAGTACCCGATCGAGTGGTAGATGCTGGGTACATTCGAGGGTTTTCCGATAGGAAGAAATCGCTGCTAGAAGCTCCGTCGTTTCCGCGAGCGTTTTCCGGCACAGCACTTCCCGCTCCTTGAGGATGTTCAGGATTTCATCACGCGAGCGATGCTCCAGAAACTCCTTGATGTGAGGGACAGAGATATCCAGTTTTCTCAGGAATAATATGATCTCCAGTGTCAGATACTGCGGCATCGCATAGTAACGATACCCGTTTTCAGCCACAAATTCTGGCGTAAGCAGCCCCAGCTTATCGTAGTAAAACATCGTCTGCTTCGGAATCCCGAAGAGCTTGGCCAGCTCGCCTGCCGTATAATACTCTTTTTTATCGGTCATGCACTCACCTTTTAGATTTCATTACCGTATGACTTTCATATACTTAATGATAGCACAATTGTCAATGATAAGGAAATAAGGATTCATTTCCAAAATATAAGAGAAAAATGGGTGAATTTTGAAAATGGGCTTGCTATTTGCATCCTTTCGTGCTACAATGACGGCATCAAGAGGTGAAAGCCCTTGAACCAACTGAAGAGGGAAGCAGAGCCTACGGGCTATTGCGCTGAATTCGGTGAGAATCCGAAACTGAGACCCAGCCGTGAAGGAAATTCATTTCCAAGTCGGATGCCGCCTGTTTCCAACATCCAAGAGCAAATCTGCGGGAGTCGTGTCTACTTTCGTAGACTGGGTGCTGGTCACAGTCTCAGTCTAAGCAAAAGTAGAAATCGATCCGCAGTTTTTTATTGCAGATAACGAATGGATTTTCAAAGGCCTTGATCTATTTCTGATTTCTACCGCCTTCCTCTTTGTGAAAAGGAGAGTCAATGATGAAAAAAATTAAGGATGAAATCGCACGTATCGAAGGCGCCAAAGGAAACGTCGTCCTCGTGAACAAGAAATCCTATCTCTCTCTCCTGAAAGAGCTTTCCGTCCTGCGATTCAAAGTACACAGGGCGGAGAACTGGGAAACCCCCGCGGCAGTCGTTTCCGTCGTAAGACGTGGTTACATGTATCAATACTGGTATCCGGAGAACAAACCGGCACAAAACAAAGGAGAACATAAAATGGCAGAACAGAAAAAAACCGAAGCAGTCGAAGTCAAAGTCGCAGCAGAAAAGGTAGCCGCTTTCCAGAAATACCTCGAAGAAAACAAGATCAGCGGATTCGGTCTGCAGGACTTCCAGAATGACGTTCATGCACAGGCATTCCGCAGCAACCTTCAGGTCGAAGGAACAAGCCTGCCCTTCATGATCCTCTTAGACGACAGCGTATACACCATGCTCCAGGTCCAGGTCGCAGCCGGCCTTGCACAGGGCGATAAGAGAGAAAAGATCTGTTCCTTCCTGAATGACCTGAACGAACAGTACCGTATGCTGAAGTTCAGCGCTGACGCTGCTGGCAACGTCCTTCTCACCTGCTGTATCCCGGCTGGTGTACCGCACTTCGAACCGGCCCTTGTCATCGCCATCCTGAACCAGATCCAGGGCCTCCTCACCGCGACCTATCCGGAAATCATGAAACATCTCTGGGAAAAATAATAGGCATGCTGATTGGGTGATAGAGCTTTTGACTTCGATCGCCAACTGTCATCCGTTATACAAGAAAGAAGGTCATTCTTATGAATATGAAAAAACTCGCCGTCGCCGGAGCGATGCTCCTCGCTGGCACCTTTGGCGCCATGGGGATGGCTGATGCAGCCACCGGCATCGTCAATGTGAATGCCGTCCTCTCCGGCAATGCCGCTTTCCAGAAAGCAGGAAAGGCCGTAGCAGCAGAACAGCAGAAGCTGCAGAAGGAATACAACGAAAAATCCAAAGGCATGAACGATGCCGACAAGAAAGCCCTGGAACAGAAGCTGAACCAGCAGCTCGCCCAGAAGGAAAATGAAGTCATGAAACCGATTCAGGACAACTTCAAGGCCGCTGTAGAAAAAGCAGCCAAAGCCAAGAAGATCGACACCGTCGTCGTCCCGGGCGGCATCATCTACGGCACCATCTCCGCGGATCTCACCGAAGACGTGAAAGCGAATATGAAATAAAGAAGAAAAAAGAGCAGGCTCTGGAGGCTTGACAGGCTCCATGACGATGATGAACGAAAGATTTTTCCCTCCTTCCTCTGGAAGGAGGTGGCGCGAAGCGCCGGAGGTTGGCCCTGCAATAAGCTTAAAAGCAAGAATGGGTGACTGGTGAGTGAAATGCCAGCTCATGGCTTCTCCACCATCTATACTCTGCGGCGCTTTTCTATTTTATGCGCCGGACCACTCCTGTTGAACCTTCTGAACCCATAGAACCTGCTGAACCTTTTTCGCACGCAATCAAAGAGCGGCACGTCCCGTGGAAAACCGTTTAAAGCTTACGCAGTTTTCGGGACGAGGCAGGGAGAGCACTTGTGATTTTCCCCTCCCTGATGTTTCCTGTCTCGTCCCCTATGTAGATCTTTCCCCTCTACATATCACTCCTTTTTCTCCTCTCTCTTTTTTCTTGAAAAGCACCATATCGATGTCATGCAGGCATCAATATGGTGCTTTTTATTGGTTTAAATACAAGGATGATCAAAAAATGAAAAGATGATTTGCTGAAAATTGGTTGACCGTATGAATATAGTATACATTATACTATTGTGGAATCCAAAAATGAATTGTATGCATATATGATTGATCAGCTGTTCTTTACGATTGGTTAGCTTTTTATTATGCCATATGAGCCGTATAAAAAGCATGGTATGGCATCCTTGATTTATACCAAGAGGAGGATATGAAGATGAGGACTAGGAAGTGGAGTGCATTGCTGGCTGCTGTCATAGCCATGACAGGGTTGAGCAACATTACATTGGCTGCCGATTATACGACAGGACTTACAGGTGCCTATGAAGACGATAATGAACTGGTGAAAGGGGACGGAAGTTCAGTCATACAATCGGGGAATAGTACGATTTATGATTTTGGCGGACGCGATCAGTCCTTTTCGGTTACAAACGCTGATGCGGTTTCTTTTGGAGAAACGGAAAAGAGTTTCATTGTTAACAACACCGATGCAAATGGAAGTAAAGGAACGATTACGCTTCGCAGCCAGAATACAGACCCAAATGGCGTGGGTAATTCCGGTCTAAATATCGGATCCTGTAACGCTACGATCAATAGCAATCTGGTTATTGAAACCAGTGCGGCCTATATGACCGATGGAATCCAGGTAGGAGGGAATGGGACACTTACCATCAATGGCAGTGTCAAAATGCGTAAGGATGATGCAGATAGCCCATGGGGAGTAGTGACCAAGAATGTACATGGTAATTATGGTCCAGGGGGTTATGTGACCAACGATGCCTTGAAGTATACCGGCGCCAGATGGCAGCCGGCGGGACTTTACGTCAATGAATTCAGAGGGCATATGGTCGTCAATGGGGATGTGGATATTGCTGTGCGTGGTACAGCAGTGGTCACTAATACATTCAAGGGTGCAGGGGATATCACTCCGGATGAGTTATCCAGTATTTCCCTTTTAGGAAATAGTACGAGAATCATGACGCCTTTTCAGGAAGCAGCTGAAGTGGAGGGCTTTGGAAAATTCATTGAGCCGTACTACTCTCTGGCCAGTTATGGTGGTACCGTCAATGTCAATGTAAAAGATCAGGTTGCACAGAATGGCAAAGTTGAAATTGTTGGAAATGTAATTTCCATGAAACGGTCTTCCGGTACATATACCAAGGATGTTTATCAGGACGGGCGGATCAATATCGGACTTACGACTGGCGATTCTTATTGGAAAGGTCTAATCGATAATGCCAATCTGGCACAAACAAGTCCTACAGAAAAAGATAGTTATAATCATCCTAAGTATGATCCTGCAGTAACGCCGGTGGATGCGGATCACTCGGGAGAAGTCAACCTGTGGCTTCAGAATGGGGCGCAGTGGATCTATGAAAATGCGTCCCGCAAAGACGGCCTTGACTACAAACATATGCCTGAATATAGCCAGTCGAGCTATGGCAGTTACGATGGAATGTCTCATCTTAGCCGCCTTGTCGGGGGAAAAGACAGCGCATCTGCTGGTATCATCCGTGTGAAGGACAATGATCCGATTCAGATCGCTGAGGCTGAAGGCGTTACCAAGGTTTGGTACGAGCATGCTGATGCTACTCCGGGCACAATTATCGGTGGCGATGTGAAGGTTCTTAATGCCAAGACCGGCACTGAGATGATGCTTTACACTGGCAACAACGGTATTACTAAAGGCTTTGCTGAAGGTGATGCTGCTGCAGATAAAAACAATGTCAGTGAAGTGCTGAACTCCCTGGCGCACAAGCTGTGGTATATGGCCGGGGACTCTAACCTTAAAGGCAGCGTATCCATTGCTGAAGGTTTGACGGCTTCTTCTGCTACGATGAAGACTGGTAACATTACCTTTGCCGAGGGTGGCCAGGGCTTCTATGCCTATACTCCGGCGAAGGATGATAAACCTTATGAAACCGGTCCTATTGTAAAATCCGAAAACATTGATGAAACACGTGTTGGCGATGTCAACGGTGTAGTTTCTATTAATGTTACCGAAGCGCAGGATAGTGTAGCTGCTAGCGCGCCCAGCGCTATGTATGTAGCAGGCGACGCAGTAAGCCCGCTTGTTGTTGATTTACAGGGACACACCTTGAAGCTCAATGCTAACAATCAAGCTGCTAATAATGTGTCTACGGTTTATGTTGATGAAAACAAGAGCATGGAGATTAAGGATTCCAAGGGCAATGGCGTGCTGAAGGTTTCCGCCGGTCTTGGTGCTGACGGAAATACTGACACTAAAGCTAAGTATGTCTATGGCATTCGTGTAGGTGAGGGCGGCAGCCTAACCGCAGATACCGATGTTGAAATAGATGGTGTGAAATCTAATTCTAGCTCTCGTGCTTTTGGCGTTTATGCATATAGTGAAGGTAATGTCGTATTCGAAAAAGACCTGAGCATCAAAAATGTTCAGACCGGCAACAAGGTTGGACCGAATACAGCAGGTATTTATGCAGACAGTTCTTCAAGTGCAGATGCGCCTATTAATATAACTGTTAAAGGCAATCTTAATATTGAAAACGTATTGGGAAGTGCAATCCGTGCAATGAATACTTCCACTATATCTACTGCTGGTGCAACTATTAAAGCTGCGGATATGTCTAACGGTACGGATTCTAGCCAATATTATGCGTTGCAGGCTAACAAGGGGACTATTAACCTGAATACAGGTGAAGGCATTACTGCTGGAGTTCTGGACGTTACCGGTGACATGAAGGTAACTGACAATAAAGCTTCTGTTATCAATGTCAATATGACGAAGGGTTCCAAATGGACAGGCGCAGTAAGCAATATTCCCAGCAGTACATATAATGCTCCTGATGGTCAGTTTAATCTGACAATGGCAGAAGGATCCGTATGGAAGCATGAAACCGGTCTCTCTACCGATACGCTGAAAAAAACTGACAGAAGCAATGTATCTAAGCTGGATGGCTCCGGTGTAATCTATCAGAATTCCGACAAGGGTATTACCGTATATAATTACAGCGGTGACACAACTGTTGTTTACGGTCATGATACTGATAATCCGCAGAAGATCACCGGCGGTGATTTCACGGTTAAATCTGCTGTTGCCGGTTCCAAGATTACGTTGGTAACCGATAGTCAGGGCATTAATGCTGGCTTTGAGGCTGCCGATACTGCAGCAGAAAAGAATAATGTTAAGGAAGTACTGAATAAGCTGGCTAATAAGCTGTTCTACACCGGTTATAAAGATGCAAATCTTGCTGGCGTAGTTAAAATCGCTGATGGCTTGACGGCATCTAGTGTAAGCGCTACTGTAAAAGCTTCCGGCGATGTTACCTTCTCTGACGGAACTAATGGGACGAAAAAGGCAGGCCAGGGATTCTATGCCTATACGCCGGAACAGGAGAAACCCAATTATAAAACAGGCGCAATCACCAAGTCTGAAGATATCAACCTGAGCCGTGAGCTGGATGAAAGTGGCGTAGCACATGTTTCTGTAACCGAATCGAATGCCGGTAATAATAAATTTGCCAGCGCTATTTACGCAGGCGAATCGACCTCTTCTTCCAGCCCGATGACTGTCAAAATGTCCGGCAATGGCCTAGCTTTGAATGCTGCTCAATCGAACGGACAGGCAGCAGCGATTTACGCAGACGCTAATACCTATATCAAGGTTGTTAACCCGTCTGCTGACCAAAAGCTTTCAATTAGAGCAACCAATACGGATACCAGAGCCTCTCATGGCATTTACGCCCTAGGCAATGCGCACCTGAATATCTCCGGTCCGGTAGAAATTACTGAGGTTATTACTCAGGGTGATGCTGCAACCGGCATCAATATCCAAGGCCAGCAGAGCGAGATTACTATTGAAGGCCCGCTGACAATCCGCAATGTCAAGGGAGTTAGAGAACGCGGCAAAGGCATGAGTGCTTCCGGTATTCTGGTAACCGGTGACAGATCCACTGTAACTGTCAGCGGTCCTGTAGATATTTCCGGTGTACGCGGCAGCGGTATCAAGCTGGTGGGCGCTAATACCAAGGTATCTGTTGGCGGCGGCACCATCACGGCAGCCGAAGACAGCGATCATTCGCATAATTTCTATGCAGTCCGCGTAGATAAAGGCGCGCTGGATATCAACATGAAGGATGGCGCAGCAGGCGATACGACCACCAAGATTACCGGTGATATGTATGCCACTGGCCAATATGGCAAGAAGGTTGTGGAATACACGGGCGGTGAGCTGATCGACTGGAATGACGCAGGCATCCTTAATGTGGCTTTGACCGATAAGGATTCCTTCTGGAAGGGCGTTGCAGCCTATGACCAGTATAATGATGACTATGGCGCTGGCGGCAATACTACGCATGATATCGGACAATTCAATCTGTATCTGCAAAACGGTGCAGCTTGGACAAACGAACAGCAATCGCATGTAACTACTACCACTGTTTCTAAAGCAGAGTGGGGTGGCAGCACGCTGGCAACACTGCATGGCAGTAAGGATGCCGATAATGCAGGCTTGATTTACCAGAAGGATACCAATCCTATTTCTGTTGTCAATTACAGCGGTCATACCACTGTATTCTATGATCATGATGCTGCTGATCCGACCAAGATGATTGGCGGCAGCTTCAATATTACCAATGCAGCAGAAGGCTCTGCTATCACCTTTATCACAGATAATAAGGGCATTACTTCCGGCTTTGCAGAGGGCGATTCCGCTGATGCTAAGGATCAAGTGGCACGCGTGCTGAACAACCTGGCAGGCAAGCTGTTCTACAAGAACTATACGGATGGTCATCTCTCTGGCGTAGTGAAGATAGCTGAAGGCCTGACTGCTTCTTCCGAAGCGCTGAAGACCGGCGATATTTCCTTCTCTACGGAAGATACAGGCACCTTTACACCTGGCCAGGGCTACTATGATTATAAGACCAGCAAGCCTGGCAGCCAGATAACTAAAGAATTTACTACGGCAATTACCGGTGATGCAGCTGTTGATACGGTTTACATAGAAAAAGGCGTACTGAAGGACGATGGCACCTATGTATTCACGGCAGACAGCACGACCATCACACCTGAAAAGCATTTGATTGCCGGTATCAGTGCAGCGATTTCCGGCTCTGATGAAAATCACAATGTGACCATGGATATGAATGGGAATAAGCTGACGGTAGATACAACAACGGATACCCATACAACCGGTATCGCAGCCATCGGCAAGGGTGTGGTCAACATCAATAATGCCGGTGCGATGTCTGTCACTGCAACGAGCACCAAGGGTGGTCAGACAGGCGCACTGTTCGTGAATGCCGGAGGAACGATTAATATTCATAATGCCGGTGCTGATCATGTACTTACCTTGCGTGCGAAGAGCACGGCTCCGACAAATGCTGCCGTGATCAAGAGCGTGAACGGCGTAAGTGGCGTGATGTCCAGTATTACCGTGGACGGCCTCGTTGATGTTGTGGCTGATAAGAGTAATGCTTCCGGTGCCAACGAAGCCATCAGTGCAGTTGCCTCCAAGGTTGAGGTTGGCGGCGGCGTCATCAAGGCGATCAACGGAGCAGAATATGCGATCCGCGCTTATGGTGAAAACGTTTCCAAGAACCGCGGACAGGTGAATGTGAATGTCAAGAAGGATGCCAAAGGAGCTGTCATCGGTGCAGGTAATAAAAATGTAGAGCTGGAAGGCAATGTTTATCTCGGCGGCGGCATGGATAATGCCGGTGCCAATGCAGATGTCAGCCTCGGTCTGAATACGAAGGATTCCTTCTGGAAGGGCGATGTAAGCAATACTAAAGGCAGCAGTGCAGGTATCGTGAACCTTTACATGGGAAGTGGTGCAACCTGGACCGGCAATAACCTTTCCGGCAACACCGTGAATGCGAATCTGGATAACGCCACCTGGACCGGCTCTAGCAGCGGCAATGCGATGCACCTGAAGCTGGATAACTCTATCTGGAATGTAAATAGCGCCAGCAAGCTGGCTTCCTTCTCCGGTAATAAAGGCAGCATCTTTGTGGCAAGCAATGCAGGCAACATCAGCGTAGGTGATTACAGCGGCAATACCACTGTGATTTACAGCCATGATGCTGATCATCCGACGAATATTCTCGGCGGCAGCTTTACCATCGGTCAGGCGAAGGACGGGTCTGCCATTACGCTCATCACGGATAACCAGGGCATCACGAAAGGCTTTGACGACCATGATAAGGCTGAAGACCAGAATACGGTCAATGAAGTTTTGAACAAGCTGGCACAGAAGCTCTTCTACACCGCGAATGACGGCAAGCTGGCTGGTACGGTCAAGATTGCTGAAGGACTGACCGCTTCCTCCAAAGCGCTCAAGACCGGCGATATCAGCTTCTCCACTGATGCAACCGGCACGAAGACTCCTGGTCAGGGCTTCTATGAGTATACGGCCAAGGATGATTCTGTCATTACTGATCCGATCACCGGCAATCTGGATAAGAAGTATGTAAATCTGGGCATCGAAACCGAAAAAGGCATTTACAACTTCACGCAGGATACAGTTATTAATGTAACTAAGGGCGATTACAGCTCCAACCTGAGTGCTATTGAATCCAGTGGCGGACCGATTACGATTCATGCCGACGGAAAGAATTTGGACGTATCCTACCATGTTTTGAAGGGCAGCAATGTGGCACGTGCGGTCGCTACCGGTCTCAGCTATGGGAAATCGAAGGATGTGACCATTACAGCTAAGAGCCTGAAGCTCAGCACGGATACCACAGGCTTCTATGGCCAGGGTGTTTATGCAACCGGCGGTAAGATTACCATTGATGCAGACACCACTATTTCTACCTCTGCGCAGACAGAAAGCAATGGTATTTACAGTGGTAGCGGCGGTACTGTTACCATGAACGGCAATCTGACTATCCAAAAGGATAGCAATGCAGCGAATTACATTGCGCTGAAGTCTGATGATAATGGCGTGATCAACGTTAACATGAAGGACGGTAAGGCAGGTACAGGCATTGTCAAGATTGATGGCGATGTCTACACCAAGTCTGTAGAAACTTATGATTATTGGGAGGATGAAACAACTTCTACTTCTTCTACCGTTAATCTGGCATTGCAGGGCAAAGACAGCAGCTGGAACGGCCGTAGCCTCTACGAAGTTACTTTCGGTGATGACTCCACCAGTTATGGTACCTTTAACCTGTGGTTGGCAGATGGTGCAACCTGGACAAACGAGAAGAACGGCAAGGAGGTTCCGGACGGCTTTGCAGGTAGCCATGTAACCAACTTTACCGGCGGCAGTGATGCGGCACACGCAGGCAACATCTTCCAAAACGATACGAAGAAGATCACCATCGACAACTACAACGGCAATACGAATATCTACTACGCGCATGAAGGAAATGGCGAAGCGGCAGAGAACTACAAAGCGGGTGACACCATCATCACCAAGGCGGCTGCCGGTTCTCAGGTCTCCCTCATCACCGATAACACCGGTATCGCGATGGATAATGAGTACAGCATCGCCAATGTCCTGAATGCGCTGGCAGGAAAGCTCACCTACAGCGGCTATGCAAAAGGCGAGAAGAACCTCACCGGCTTTGTGAAGATCGCCGACGGACTCACCGCATCGAGCAAAGCCCTACAGACCGGAAACATCGCCTTCAGCGATAAAGATGGCAAAGGCAGCCTGGCAGAAGGGACGGTCACACCTGGGGTCACCTATCCGGAAGAACAGGTGAAGGACACCTACACCCAGGCCATCACCGGCATCACGAAGGATGACTATATCTACAAGCAGAATGGCGTTCTGAAAGAAGAAGGCAAGTATACCTTCACGAAGGATCCGACAAAGATCACGGTAGAAAAGGGCTCTGCTATCGATGCCAAGGCGGCTATCACCATCGATACCAGCAAAGCGAAACTGGAACTCTCCGGCAAAGACGCTGGCATCAAGGCGGATGGTCATCAGGTATCCATCACCGGCAGCACCGTGATCACCGGCAAAGACGCGATCTCCGTTTCCAATGGCGGCAAAGTCACGCTGAATGGTATGACCGACATCAAAGCAGCTGGCGAGGATGGCACAGCGATTTCTGTAGCTGACAAAGACAGTGAGGTCGCTATCACAGGCAATGCAGCCGCTTCGATCACGGGCGCTGTCTACGTCGCAGGCGGAAACCTTACTGTAAATACCGGGGCCACCACCATGAAGGGCGATGTACTCGTCGATGGCGGCAAGGCTGACATCACCCTCGGAGACAAGGCTTCCACCCTGACAGGCGATCTGTCTGTCAGCAAGGGCGGTCAGCTGACACTCAATGTCACCAATGGAGCCAAGGCGACAGGCAGCTATGCAGCAAGCGATGGCACCCTCACCATGAACGTCAAGGATGGCGGCTACTGGATCCTGAAAGATGCAGAAAACACCACCAGCCTGTATGCGACAAGCCTAGCTGATGAAGCAGGGGATACGAACGCACCTGCAGCAGGAACCCTCAACGTCAATGGCGGCAGAGATAAAGCGCATACCGGCTACATCGACATGACAGAGAGAACCCAGAACCTCGATATCGCAAACTTCAGCGGACATGAAACCTTTATCATGGCGCATAAAGACGACGGTACATTCACCAGCGGCAACGTGAACATTGCCAAAGCAGAGACCGGCTCCGGACTGACGCTTTACACCGCGAACAACGGCATCGACATGACGAATAAAGAACAAGTCACCAATACCCTGAACGCATTAGCAAATAAGGCATTCTATACAGAGGGGAACGATGCAGGCAATGGCAAGAACCTGACTGGTGAAGTAAAGATCGGCGAAGGTCTCACCGCATCGAGCCAAGCCCTGCAGACCGGAAAGATCGCCTTCAGCGATACAGATGGTCAGGGAAGCCTGGAAACAGGCAGCGTCACACCAGGTGTTACTCCGGCACCGAATCCACAGCCTGGGACAGGTACCGAATCACCTAAGATCCAAGAAGGTGAATACGAGACCTTCGTAATGAAGGGCGCAAGGAGCGCCGTCACCACCTCCATGCACAGCTGGCGTGATAACATGCAGGACACCTACACCGGAGCAGACCTCGCTGATGAAGACGGCATCTTTGCCAAAGCCCTTGGCGGCAAGACCTCCTCGGATGTCAGTGGACTGAAAGACAGCAACAACTACTGGGGCGCACAGGTCGGCTACGACAAAGCCCTCGCAAATGGCTGGCACACCGGCGTAGCCTTCGACTACCGTGATGGAGACAGCGACTACCTCCTGGGCGGCAAAGGCGACAACAAGCTCTACAGCTTCGGCGTCTACGGCGTGAAGAAGATGGAAGACGGCAGCTACTTCAGAGTGGCAGCCAAAGCCGGCCGTGTAGAAAACGAATACGACGTCTACACCGAACTCAGAAACAAGCTGCATGCAGACTACAAAGCCAATGCCTATGGCCTCACCGCAGAATACGGCAAGACCTTCGGCAGCGAGATGAGCTACATCACCCCGAAAGTACAGCTCACCTGGTCCCGTGTAGGAAGCAAGGACTACACCGGCAGTGCAAACAATGGCGCGACCATGAACATCTATCAGGACAGCTACGACAGCCTTGTCGGCCGCCTCGGCTTCGAAGCAGGCATGAAGAAAGCCCATGGCAGCCTCCATGCAGGACTCTACTTGGCGCATGAATTCAATGGAGACATCGACACCCGCTACTTTGCCAAAGACGGCGGATGGAAATCCACCTCCTTTGACGGAGATGACACCTGGGCAGAACTGGTACTGGGCGGAGAGTATAGCGTAGGCAGAAACAGCCAGCTCTATGCAGACTTTGCAAGAGATCTTGGCGGCGACTTCCAGAGAAAGTGGAAGCTGAATGCCGGCATCCGCTTAAGATTCTGATAAAGTCCTTGATTGACCGCGTGAGAACGCAAACAAAAAAGGATGAAACTAAGCGTAAGGCTTGGTTTCATCCTTTTTGTTGCCTTGAAAGCAGGCAGGAGGTAAAGATATAAGGGTAGTCCCTGACGTGTGTGGGAGAGAGGTTCAGCTGGTTCTATAGGTTCAACGGGTGCGGCGTGAAAGTCATATAGCGTCGTATGTGAGATGAAGAAGATCCCATATCGTCATCTCGAGCGAAGTCTAGGGAAACGCTGAGTAAATCGCAGAGTTAGATTTCATATGGATTTTTATACATAGCTTCGTCATCATCCTCCTTAAATAGCTCGC
>OLQW01000623.1_pt1 | contig 19574 bp, 18 predicted proteins | sample 1672901 | NCBI WGS metagenome assembly OLQW01 (sample SAMEA3136735, study PRJEB25190) | human gut metagenome | reverse complement strand
GGAGTTTCCCATAGTTAAAGATACCACACCAAATATGACGAACCCACGCTTATACATTATCAGCCATAATAAAATGCAAGGATAGCAATTTGATACTGCTGTCCTTTTTGCATTTATGGATTAAACAAATAGATTTAGAACTCTTGTAGAACATGAGTATAAGGTTGTCAAGAAATAGTGTGTTGTTATTGGTCGGTCAACCGACTATGATATATGGTGAATATTTTGTAGAAGATTGAATGTCTGGTGACAGACGAAAAGCAGCATAAAGAATAGCGGTGAAATTCAAGCAAAGGAACCTTACATCAAATGTAAGTGGTGTATTTGTGCTTTGTGTAGTAAAATTTTAATTGTAAAAAAACATGAACAAAAAAGAGGTGTTAAGTATGGATTATACAAAAAAACTTTTAGAAGTACGCGACCTGCACAAAGCATATTCCAAAGAAGGTGTTCCCACAAAAGCACTAAACGGAATTACCTTTGATGTTCTCAATGGCGAGTATTTGGGAATTATGGGAGCCAGCGGTTCCGGGAAAACAACATTATTGAATTGTATTGCTACGGTCATTAAACCCACCTCTGGACAAATTTTGCTCTCCGGAGCGAATATAAGTGCTTTTGACGGTGCTAAGTTAGCGGAATACCGTGGAAATAGAATTGGTTATCTGTTTCAAGACTTTGCTTTGCTTGATAATTTGACAGGCAGAGAAAATATTCTGTTGCCCTTATCCATTCACAATATAGATATTTCCATAGCCGAAAAGCGCCTAAATGATATAGCCGGATTTCTTGGAATTACTGATGTTCTTTCAAAGTTTCCGGCGCAGATGTCCGGCGGTCAAAAGCAGCGTGTAGCCGCAGCCCGTAGTTTGATTTCTGACCCGGATATTATTTTGGCTGACGAGCCGACAGGTGCATTAGATACAAAAGCCGCGCGGCTGCTCATGGAAAAGTTACGGGAAGTCAATCAATCACAAGAACGTACAATTTTAATGGTTACGCATGACCCTAACGCAGCAAGTTTCTGTTCCCGCATTTTGTTCATACAGGACGGCGTTATTTTCCATGAATTGCGTCGCAAAGTTCCGACAGAAACACGGGAAGAATTTTATGCGCGCATATTACACGTAATGGCGCAAATGGGAGGAGGGAGCGCAAATGTTCTTTAACCTTGCATGGAGAAATTCCAAACGTAGCCGCAACGAAAATCTGATTTACTTTCTGACAATGGTAACGGCGGTAGCGGCATTTTACATTGTGCTTTCTCTCGGAGCGCAGGACGTGATACGCTTTTTAAGTAGCCTTGAAAGCGACGCCGTGGAACGGCTACTTACAAACCTTTTGCCTACTGTCTATGTTTGTGCATTATTATTTGTATTTTTCCTTGTAGTATTTGCAAATAAGTATCAGCTCGAATGTCGCAGTCGGGAATTAGGGTTATATTTGATGTTTGGTATGACAAAGACCCGATTATTTACGCAAATTATGACGGAGGGGCTTATCACTTCACTTGTCGCTCTTTTGGGTGGACTTATCTGCGGTGGTTTTCTATCCGAAGTTATCAGCCTTGCAACGGCACGTTTAGTCGGACACGGTATTATTGCACATCAATCAAGTTTTTCGTTAAGCGCAGTTTTCTTTACGATATTGGGATTTTTAATTATCCAATGTGTGGCGTTGTTTATACTATGTGGAAAATTGTTTAAGAAAGAAGTTCACCAACTGCTTTATGGAGAAATGGCAAAAAAACAACACACGGGCAGCACACACGGAAGTTTGCTATCCCTTGTAATTGGTACGGCAGTTTTACTTGTTGCATACTGGGTTGCCATAGAACACTTCATGGCTGGCGGTGGTGTAATGCTGCTTGTTGCTGTCCTGCTTGGAATTGTTGGAACAATTCTTTTTATCCGTGGCATTGCTCGGCTTTTAAGTATAGTAGCTGCTTCTAACAAACGTAAAGCGACAAATGGACTTTATGTATTTACTTTGCGACAGCTTCACGAAAATGTTGTTTATAAATATATTTCAATTAGTGTTGCGTCTATTCTGATGATGCTTACCATTATGTTTATTGCAAATGGTTCTGCAACTATTATGTCGCATGGGAATGAATTAACAAGAACTTCTGCTGTCTATGATTTTACAGTAATGGGCGAAGAACAGAATATTGAACAATACCTTTCCGACGAGCAAATGCGAGTTTATGTAGCTAATCTTAACCGTATGGAAACAGGGAACATGAAACGTCCTGCTTCCGGGGAAATGAAATCCTTTGTTGACTGGTCTGTATTAAGAAAAGAGATTGTTCAAAACTTGCCAGAGGGTGTAATAGACCCTGCTACACAAGAAGCTGCCAGTTACGAATTAGGCTCACATCAACCCGCAGCCCTTAATCTGCTTGGATTTATTGATACGGGGAGTGTTGCTCCTTATATGCTCCCAGTTTCATCATATAATCGCTTGTTGGAAGCCGCAGGAGAAAAGCAAATAAATCTTGAAAATGACGAAGCTGTTTTTTACCTCAACCCGGACTTTTTAGGGAAAGCACAGGAAGATACCATTGCTCTGTTAGACAGGATTGCAGAGAACGCACAGACAAGCGGTAATGCGTTGATTTCCATTGACAAAAAGTCAGTTACACTTGTTCCGTCTGTACCAATGAAAGGGCTTACTGCGGATGAAAATGTTAAAATTGTAACCGCGTTGATTGTTTCCGACGAGATATATCATAACTATGTAGACCCGGACACGTGTTCCGTATATTGGAATTTCTGTATTCCGAATGAGCTTGTAGAAGCAAATGGGCTGATGTTGTCCGTTATGGAAGCACGTGATTTGCTGAAGCCGTCCGGTCTGTATTACGAAAGCTATCTTGATAATTTCGGGCGACAGCTATTTTATCTTATCTCCGGGAGTTACACGACTTTATATATGGGCTTTATGCTATTGATTATTGCGTGTGCATTGCTTGCTTTGCAATTCTTAACACAAATGCAATCGACAAAATTAAGATATTTGACACTCTCAATTTTGGGTGCGCAACGCGAACAGATAAAGCGGTCAATTTATAAACAAGTTTTATGGTATTTCCTGCTCCCCCTAATGTTGGCTTGTATAAGCGGTACGGTTGGTCTTTATGCAATGCAGCAACATTTATACTCTGACAGCACAAAGATCGGGCAATCTTATCCGTTGCTGATTATTATGGCATTTACTGTCGTTCTTATTATGGCAGTTTACGGTGTGGCTGTTGCGCGGACAGCTACACGGGAAATCGGAAAAATAAATTACAAGCCTAATTCATAACAGGCTTACGTGAAAGGAGGTGGTCGTATTGGCACGAATTATGGTAGTTGAAGATGATGTTTATATGCGGGAAGAACTGACGGATTTATTGAGAAAGTCGGGGTATGAAACAGTTGCGTTATTTGATTTTGAAAACGCAATATCGGAAATTGCAGAGTATTCCCCCGATTTGGTTTTGCTCGACATAAATCTTCCATTTCATTCCGGCTTTGAAATCTGCAAAGAATTAAAAGCAAAGCAGATTGGAACAGCGTTGGTATTGACAGCAAGAGATAAATTGCAGGACGAACTTCACGCATTAGGATTGGGAGCTGACGACTACTTAACAAAGCCGTGTAATATGGAGCGCCTGCTTGCCCGCATTAAAAATTTATTACGACGCAAAGAGGAACAGATACGGCAAGGTTTACTGGACGGGAACGGATTTTTACTTGACCCAAACACCTTTACAATCTATGTGGGAAAGAGTTCTTCCCTCATGCCACCCAATGAGGGAAAAATATTGCTTGCGCTTTTGAAGAAAAGCCCTAATCTTGTTACCAAACATGAGCTGTGCAACGTGCTTTGGGGAACGGAAGAATACATTGACGAAAATGCGCTGCAAGTAACCTTTACGCGATTGAGGAAAACGCTCCGTGAATTTGGTCTTGAAGATCGGATAGAAACAGTACGCGGGCAAGGCTACCGCTTGAAAGAGCAGGTGCGATTATGAAGAAGCTAAAAATACTTTTAACATATATTTCCTCTAATCGTGTATGGATTATTACACTTGCCTGTTTGGACTTGTTCTTTATATTCCTTGCTTGGCTGGCTAATCCCGATTATTTTATCAACTATGTTGCATTGATAATTTTTGTATCATTTGCCGCACTTGCTATTCCTCTTGCTATATCAATCAGAAAACGCAACAGGGCAGACGTTATTTTTCGGCGTTTTCTATTGGAGCCGGACGATACCAACGAATACTTACTGTGTGAAGCTGTTCCCGCAGTATTACGCCCTTATATCTGTGAATTGGGGCAGCATTTGAGGACGCAGCAGGAATATATCAACGAACAGAAAATTACAGTTACAGATTATGAACACTACATTGAAAATTGGGTACATGAAATCAAAAAACCGCTATCCCTTATGACCTTGCTACTGGACAATCGAAAAGATGAAATGTCCCCTTTGGTTCATACCCGTATGCTGTATGTACGCGACCATACCCGACAGGATATAGAACAAATTCTATACTTTTCAAGGCTTGGAGCTACTCATAAGGATTACTTTTTTGAGCCGCTTTCAATTCTTGAAACTTGTCGTGAAGCAGTTGAAGATAATTTAACGCTTCTTGAAGAAGCCGGATTTTCTGTTGAATATACCGAAAACGATTATCAAGTGATTTCTGACAAAAAAGGTTTGATGTTTATTTTAGGACAGATAATCAGCAATAGTGTGAAATATGCGGGGAACAATCCTGCTCCCCGGCTTCTCTTTTCCATTGCTGATAGTGCGGATAGTGAACAGATTTCTTTATCTATTAAAGACAACGGCACAAGCATACCGTTGTCTGACTTACCCTTTGTTTTCGACAAGGGGTTTACTGGAGATACGGGCAGTTACCTTAGTCGTTCTACGGGTATGGGATTATACCTTGTTCAGAAAATGGCAACTGACCTGTCTATCACGGTGGAGCTAAAAAACAATTCTTACGGTGGAACAACCGTAACCTTGACGTTCCCGAAAGTGGATCGTCCATTTGGGAGGTAATGAAATGCAGTTACAAAACGAAACAATAAAAGAGCGCACGCCAATAAAAGGCTTGCTCATTGATTGGTTGATTATATTTGGAACATATCTTTTTATCCGTGTATTCTTCGCCCTCTTTGGGCTTCATCAGAATATTGTCCTTTTGGGCTGTTGCCTTGCGATATTGCCATATCTTTTGGGGGCAGTATATTTACAGAAATCCCACAAGCAATGTCCATTATGGCTTTCTGCATTGGCTATTTTAATACCGTCCATTGTTGAAAAGGTAGCGATATATTTATTTGGTGCGTACTTATACAATTTAAGCCCGATAAATGTTTTAGGAGTTATGGAAGCGATTAAGAGTAACGCGCCATACACAAACCTCATTAAAAATCAATCAGCACAGAATTTAATCAATCTATCATATTTTAATTGGACATACATTCTATGCAGTATAGCTATTTCTGTTTTGGTTATCTTGCTTTTACATCAGACAAAACAGAAAAGTAATAAAGGATAAAGAGAACTTTTTGAAATTGACATAGTATGAAGCATCTGCCACTCGACAGCAAAAGAAAAAAGCCGTCGTACAGCAGATATAAAGAGTTAATTGTGAGGTGAAAATATGGGAAATTAGCTGTATTTGATATATCTGAATCCGGCAGAGCGATTGGAGAAAAGTTGATACTTCTGCTTGATGAAAGGCAACAGGAGGAGCTTGCACAGTATCTTCTTGAAAGGACAACGAAAACAAGAACTGAAACTATGTGTTTTCACTTAAAGCACAACTGGAAGCAAGACAGTCCGCTTACGGAATTTCAAGAGGGCGATTTATACATCTGTCTGGAATACAGGCGTGTGATTGTTCATGAGCAGGAAATCGCCCTGACTATAAAAGAGTTCGACATCCTGCTTCTGCTCATTATGAACCCGAACCGGGTATTTACCTATGAGGTTATCATGGATTTGGTTTGGAACGAAGATTACACCTACTATTCCCGGAAAGCGCTTCCTATTGCGGAGGCGACCGGACTCGAATTCGCTTCTGTCCATAAGGGGGTGATGCACGCCTGCGGCCATGACATGCATACGGCCATCCTGCTCGGGGCGTTGAAAATCCTCAACCGTCACCGCGACCTCTTCTGCGGAACGGTGTTCGGACTTTTCCAGCCGGGCGAGGAGCTGAACCCCGGCGGGGCTTCGCTGGTGATGCGGGAACGTCCGTTCGACGGATACCGCGTCGCGGCGTTCGTCGGACAGCACGTGGAACCCATGCTCAAGACGGGAACGTTCGGTTTCCGGCGGGGAAAATACATGGCCTCGAGCGACGAACTCCGTTTTCGCGTGAATGGTGTCGGTGGACATGCCGCTCTCCGGGAGCGGATAAAGGACCCGGTGCGGGCGGCGGCCGAACTCATCCGGCTGCTCTACGATATACCTGCCGCGCAAAACCTTTTGGGTTACTCTCCAAGATTCTTGTCCTAATTTGGAAAATCTGCTTCGAAATCACTCATTTATTAAACGTGTCACATAAATTGGGACATCTTAGCCGTATTTTTGCATCGAAATCAATAAAACTCGTTGTTATGACATTAAAAGAATTGTTAGACTCGCTTTCGTTTGACGAAATTGCACCTTTCCTCATAAGGCATTATACATACGATTATGCGCCAGGAGATTTGGTGCCTTACAAACAGCATTTCGATTATCTTCGCAGTCTTACACCTACCTGCCAGGAGCTTATAGAAAACAAAATAGCTCAAATATCCATGGGCAAGGACAAACTGAATGCTTACCCTTTGGAAGGCGATGATTGGGAGGATAGCTTAGCAAAAGAACTTGTCTTGGACAAAGATGTGAAGGCAAGCCTCGCTGAAATCGCAGCCTGTTGCTTGTGGCATACATCATTTTGGGGCTTCTTGCCCTACCAGCGTGAAGAAACTTTCAGAAAAATAATCACAGATAATCCGAGATTAATACGCACGGCAAAATTCTATAAGAACAAGTTTTCTGAGATTATCCCGTCAAAACGTGAAATGATGCAGATTCCTTCTTTCCGCAACAAGATAAGGAGCGATATGAAAAGTATGTGTAAGAATCATCCCAAAAAGAATGGGAAAAAAGGCAAATTGTTTGGGCTCAACAGAAAAAGACGCTGGCGTTTCTGGAAACGTAATCTTATCAATCATGAATATGACAGGCGTATCAAGTACTGTTCTCCTTTCATTGAATATATATCAAAGGAAAGAAATGATGCCTACAGATATGGAATGCTTTATAGAGCCAACCATGTTAGCATCCTGCGACTTGAAAGCTATGCCTTTGATGCTTCTAAACGTTTTGACTATATCAAGGAACTCGTTGAAAAGTATGGCGCAATGAATGATATTACCCGATATGCCAACTGTATTATCTGTGTCAGTTTTTCTTCTGCACATCCTCTTCATGAGATGCTGGAAATATGGCATTTTTTTTGTGGATCTGCTTCCTAAAATGTTTTGCCCCAGAGTAGATAATTCTCTCGGAGAAGAAATAAGAATAGATGTGGCTTATTACGAATAAAAAAAATGACTTCAAACAATATTTAAGATTATAGAACGTTTTCCATATAAAAAGATTCAAAATATGACTGCATTGGAGAAATATATTTGGATAGTAAGAACACTCTATAACAAAGGAGATAGAGGGTTGTCGCTGAAAGAACTCAACGACAAGTGGATACATGACGAAAACATCAGCAATGGAGAGCCTTTGCCACGGCAAACCTTCGACCGGTGGAAAGGAAACATTCTGATGATACTCGGCGTGAACATTGAATGCCGGTTAAAAGGCGGTTACCGGTATTACATCTCCAACCCAGAATGTTTGAGTAAAGGTGGGCTCATCCGTTGGCTACTTGATACATATTCTACAGCAAATACCCTGTCGCAAAGCACTCAGTTGAAAGACAGAATTCTTGTTGAAGAAATACCATCCAACCGTAACTACTTGACAAACATCATAGAGGCGATGAAGAACAACCATGTGGTGACTTTGACATACAGAAGTTTTATACACGGCACCTTACATACGTTTTCCGCTGAGCCTTACTGTCTGAAGATGTTTCAGAAAAGATGGTATCTGCTGGCAAGAAACCTGGATGATAACTGTCTGCGTATCTACGGACTTGACCGTATGGAAGATATGGAGGAAACCAAAGAGCATTTCACTATGCCCAAGAATTTTGATGCAAACACCTATTTTTCCTCTTTCTATGGAATAGTAACAGACGAGAACATCCCTATGCAACGCATTGTGGTTCGGGCAAATAGACAACATCAGCATTATCTTCGTTCCCTACCACTACATCCTACCCAGAAAGAGATATTCACCTGTAAGGACTACGCAGACTTCGAACTGACATTGCGACCTACCTATGATTTCATCATGGAACTGTTACATTTTGGAAATATGATAGAGGTATTGGAACCACAGTCCCTACGACAGACCATGAAAGGTTGGGTAAGTGACTTGTGGGAGTTATATGAAAACGACTGAAAAAAATGTAGATTATGGAAAAATTTGATATTAACAAAGAACTCAAAAACTTAGAAGGACTGTCTGTCAGAGCTAAATGCTCTGCATTGGATGACCTATGCTGTACACTAAGAGAAGCCATATCAAATATCAGTAATGCCAAAAATGAGATTTTGGAAGAATACGAGCGTTCTTGCCGAAAGAAATTCATCAATGAGATCAATTCGGATATTAAAGCAAACTTCGGTGGCAGAATACCCTACGTACACAATTACGGGTATCAAGTTCGTTACGATGGGATTCCCACATATGTCAATTTCTCATGTATAGAAGGAGAATGGTATATCTATTTTACTATATTGGAAGGTAGCCTGAAGCCTGTAAAAGAACTTGTCAAAAAAATGAAAGGTGATTCCGAATCCCTGGAACTACGTGTTTCAGAAGAAGAACTTGTTTCGAAAATACGGTCCGCTTTTTTCTTTTCAGATGACTTTACCCATTTAATCCAGGAAAACATGGCCATCGAAGAAGAAGTTATCTTCAAGTTCGGTGACCAGGCTAATACTGTCAGCTCAGAAAACTGGAAAACAACACCATTAGAAGCCATGGATTCAAGAACAGACTGGGTTGTTATCCTGACTGATGACGCAGAAGCATTTTTCCATGAAATCAATGCGATAGTCACAAGAATAAAACACCCTAAGACCTGCTTTGTAATAGATTTGCATCCATGTGCCAATTACAAGCATTTACAGGAACTATGGGATAATTACGTAATGACCGACAAGGAGTCTGTAGAAATACTGCTTAGCTTCATACATCACCACTTGGTTAATCATAGCATGATAAGTTTTGCCATACAGGATTTCAGAGAACTTGGTATTCCATATCCTTTCATAAGAGCTACGTCTGCAGAAATAGGGAAAAAAGTTCCAATGAATTCTCATGCAAATGCAATATGTTATGGTCTGAGTTTTGAATATGGCAGTGACCATACGACTTCATACATGACTACATTTAATGAAGCTCTTGACGAAATTGACAAGGATACTCCTGTTCTGTGGTCTATTCAAAATTCGACAGACGATGTCATCGAGGCAATATTCTTTTATGAACGTAAATTTTAATTTAATACATTTTCATCATGAACAATTTAACAAAACAACTGGCTAACTTATATAAGCCAAAGTGGAAGGAATTGAAACAACAGTTGGATACTCAAGACATCAAGGTGCAATCACCTTTTATGCTGGGTGTAGCATTGGAACATAACAACCAAGGAGGTTATGTTGACGAAAGTTGGTGGACTGATGCCGACTTGAAGGTGATGGTATTCGGACAAGAAGCCCTCAATTGGCCCATACCTGTATCGGATGATGGAGTTCAAATACAGTCTGACGATTTCGTAGAACTATACCAGCGTTTCTATTCTGACAATTATAAAGGGCAATATTTCCTTACAGATTCTGACAATCACTTGGCTAAGAATAAATTCTTCAGCATGGGATTCAATGGCATCATGTCGGGGATTAAGGACTTCGTTCTTGACAAGCAGTATCCAGACAAAAAAGCAGCCTACCTTTGGAACAATATATCGAAGTTGTCCTTAGGAGGACGCAAGGGTGTTGATTCAGGCATTCATGATTTAGAGAAAGAATACTTCCATGTCATCCCTCAGGAGATAGAGATATTGAAGCCTGATGTTCTCATCTTCTTGACAGGTCCAGGTCAAAACGCATATTACAACTACATTAAAGAAAACTTCAAAGTAAAGGGTTCGCCAAAACCTTTGGCAGGAATTGATGTTGACTCAGTGGCAAAACTTGATATTGAAGGCATCAGCCTTGCCTACAAGACCTATCATCCAACAGCAACCAAGGATGGAGACAGAGGTATAAAAGACGCAGAAAAATGGCAATACTATCATGCCATCTTTAATGATATGAAGGAGCATCTCGATGATATTTTCAACAATAAATAGATGAATCATTCTAAGATTATATTTCTCGATTTTGATGGTGTTTTGAACACAGAACACCATCAAAGACAATTGCTGTATGAAAGGAAATCATGGCAAGACAAATATGGAACTTGTTTTGACCCAGAAGCCGTGAAACAACTGCAAACCATAGTAGATATGACCCATGCGAACATCGTAATAGAATCCTCATGGAAATATCTCGGTTTGGAGGCAATGCAAGAGATGTGGAAAGACAGGCAATTGCCAGGAAAAGTAATAGGTATAACTCCGTCTGCTATCAGTGATAACATTTTGCTCTCGACAGACTTGGATGTGTTAGATACTTCTATGCTTCATTGCAAAGGGGCGGAAATAGCTTCATGGCTTCATGATAATAATATGCAAGAGGTTCCGTATGTCATTATTGATGATGAGTATGTTATATTGGAATCCCAACTTCCTCATTTCATTTTAACCAATCCCTACGATGGTCTTACCGAAGAATTGGCAATGAGAGCCATTGATATTCTGAATCGACAATGAAAAGCAAAATAATTTCATCTTAGTCTCAACGTGTCATAATTTGTGGGACACCATCGCCATATCTTTGCACTCAGTTACATAATTAAAATTTCAAAAGACATGGCAAATGACAAATTAAACAAAGAGTTGGATAAATCTACTTTGCGTATTCCTACATTCAATATGATACTTCGTCAGATTCTTGTTGTTAATGCTTACGGAGACAAAAGCCTTAGCGATGAAATTCTCCTCCAAGATGAACTGTTCTACAACACCGTCAGTCAGTTGAACTTTTCAAAGGATTCAAGCGAAGTGAGACAGCTGTTGTCCTATCTTCTCGAATTGACAGGAGAGCCTGATAGTTATCTGGTGGAGGAGATTCTGCTGGACTTTGTGATAGGAAAGGGATGCACGGAATGTTCGAAGACCATTTGTGAAGATGCTTTTGGCAAGCATCCTACGTTTGCCGACATGATGCGCCATCCTTGGTTTGAACACTTGATGAATCATCCTGCACAAACCGAACCCTACAATCCGCTTTCTCCATTTGTTCGCAATGACGCTTTCTATTGGCGCAATTTCCATTTTCCTCTGTTCTACCATCTTCAGGAAGGTAACAGTTTGGCTTTGGAAGTATTGGATTATCTTGCGACAAAAGGCGACATTCCTTCCATGGAACGTGTGTCACTTTACTACTTCGATAAATGTCAATTTTCCAAGGCGTTTCTTTTATTTAAAGCTTTGCATGAGAAAATGCAGACAACCGAATGGTATGATTGGGCGATTAAGCAAGAAATCACTAACAAACTCGCTCATCTATATACCTATGGATTAGGTGTAGAGCAAAATCTCGACAAAGGGGCTCAATACTACAAAGAGCTTGAAAATGGTTACTGCTGGGGAAACAGAGCCCAATACCAGTTGGGAAGAATGGCAGAGAAAAGGCATAACTATATAGAAGCGATGTGGTACTATAGGAAAAATATTGATAGCCGCGAGTATGGCAAGTACAGCTTCTACAGGAGAGATAAGCCGAAAGACTTGTTTCCACTTCGATTGGAGATTGCTTTTAGACAGATGAAGAAGAAGCTCAACCCTATAGTTGACTGTCTGACACTTGCGACTTGCCAAAAATGTAACGACATGGTTCTTCTGTTGAAGGTCATGATGAATGCAATAGTCACAATTGAATGGGGTGATGGTGAAACTGAATCAGTAAAATGGAAAGTGGATGACTGGGGACAGGTAAGACATTCATATCAATCGCCAGGCTATTACTGTATTACAATAAAAACAGACGAGGAGAACGTATTGACGGGATTCCATATTGTTTCTCACAAGGCAATATGCTCAATAGATGTTTCCGGCTGCAAGGGATTGACGCATCTATTGTGTCCAAATCAAATGTTGAAACAAATGTCTTTAAGCAAGACTGAATATCTCTCTGTGCTTGATGTACATGGAAATAGGCTGCAAAGAATCAACCTCAGAAAGAATCCGTTGCTTACAATCGTTGATTGTTCTAACAATCCGTTGCAAAAGATAGAAGCAGTGAAGCATCCTCCATTCAGTTTAATGTGCATAAGAAAAACAAGGCTGGGAACTAAAGCAAAAAGGAGATTTCATGAAATCGTTCGTTTGAATGCAGGTCGATTATTGAGTGAGGGCTTTGTTAACCAATTGACAGAGCCGCTTTTGCCTACGTTGCTGTTTTATATAAAGAACAGCACTTGGGAAGATGTCTTGGCATGCTTGCAACAGAAAAACGAAGATTCAAAGGTAAATAATAACTTCACGGTATTGCACAAAGTCTATGCCTTGCTTAAAGCATATCGTCACGTCACTCCGTGCCCATACAAAAATGGTTTTATGTGGGCGTCAGGAACATGGGTAGTTATTGCACATAAGTTTAAAACCAAAAGGACGGGGCAAATAGTAGAAAGTCAGGCTCTCGAAGAAGAGTTCTATTTGTATGAACACCCTTGGAGTATGATTCTTGGAACACCAGTAAAAGCATGGGACAATCGCCTGCCTTTCATGATGCTTCCACAACATCCAAATGCCTACTATGCAGCCATGTGCTTATATAATATGGTGAACAATGAAAAAGAAATGAAGAAACATAAAATTCCAAAGATCGTTTATGGCAAAGAAACTTTCTAAAATCATCTTTCTTGACTTTGATGGTGTTCTGAATACAGAATACCATCAAAGACAATTACAGCTTGAAGGAAAAATATGGCAAGACAAACATGGTGCTTGCTTTGACCCGAAAGCCGTGAAGCAACTGCAAACCATAGTTGATATGACTCATGCAGACATCGTAATAGCATCCTCCTGGAAATATCTTGGCTTGGAGGCTATGCAGGAAATGTGGCAAGACAGACAACTGCCAGGAAGAGTAATTGACATTACTCCTTCTGTTGTCAGTGATAGCCTGTTGCTTTCTGCAGATTTGGAGCAAACCTCCCCATCTGCACTTCATTGTAAAGGTGCAGAAATAGCCTCATGGCTTTATGATAACAATATACAAGATGCCCCGTATGTCATTATTGATGATGAGTATGTGATTATGGAATCACAACTTCCACATTTCATATTGACAAATCCTTACGATGGACTTACTGAAGAATTGGCCATGAGAGCCATCAACATATTGAATCAACAATGAATAATTTCAAGGAATGTTGATTTAATTCAAACCTATCACAAATAGTGGGACATCTTAGCCGTACCTTTGCACATAATAACATCATTAAAATTTTAAAGATATGGCAAATGACAAATTAAACAAAGAGTTGGTCTCTCGCATGATGGACGAGGCTGCATGGAAAGAACTCTCCAAAGACTTTCCATGGACAGAGCAGCTGCTTGAGAAATATATGAACTATGTGAACTGGAGAGAAATCTCAGGAAACGACAATGTAGTGTGGACAAAAAGCCTACTTGAAAAATTCAAGCACAGACTTGACTGGCAAAAGTTGACTTCAAATACTAGTCCACTTTTGTTTACAGAAGACAATATTGAGACTTTCCAAGACTATTGGGATTGGAAAGTTCTGTCTGACAAGTCCTGTATTTGCATGACACATGAACTTTTAATCAAGTATGCAGACAGATGGCATTGGGCATACATAATAGACCGATATGGTGACGATTCCATTACCTACAATGAGGAATTTCTCGAAAGGTATGGTGAATACATCCCTGCCTCAGAGCTGGGCGGTTCAAAATTATGGGACTGTATTATAGAAAAACGAATAAAAGCACTGAAACAGGAAATACTGGCTTAAATTACTCTTTTATGGTACAGAACAATACTATTGCTAAATGATAGCATGCTGTGCATATGGCTTTAGTTTCAAACTCTAAAGCCACATGCATAGCTTTTTATCTACCATAATGCTACTTTTCCTGCAATCCCCAAATCAATGGTTGCAGTTACCACACCAAGAGCTTTGAATACTCTTCGCATAGTAGGTATTGTTATACTATAACCTCTTTCCAAGCGAGAAATCTGCGCTCTTTTCACACCTATACGCTCACCAAGTTGTTCTTGTGTCAAGTTCTGTTCTATGCGAGCCTTCTTGATGGCTTCTCCCAAACGGTATGCATGCAATGCTTCATCCACATCATTTTCAAAAGCATCACGTTTTAGAGTGCCAACTTTTCCAAAGTGCTTGTCGAGCACATCGTCCAATGGGGTAAGATTCATTTGTGCCATAATTATTTATTTTTGAAATATTCTTTTCTTATTGCTTCTGCTTTCGCTATTTCCTTACTCGGTGTCTTTTGAGTTTTCTTAATAATGCCATGAGTGGCAATCACAAGAGTTTCTTTGTCCTTATCCCAAAAGGCAAACAAGCGATAAGCAGTTTTGTTGTATAATGTACGGAACTCCCATATTTCCGAATTTTCCAACTTCTTGAAAAGTTCTTTGTTACGTTCTCCACCTACAACACGCTTGATGTTGTAGTAAATCTTGTAAGATACCGCTTCGGGTAAACTCTCAATAAAGTCTTGTGCCTCGTCAGTCAAGACAAGTCGGAAGATATTTTGTGCCATACATTCTCAATTTGCTGCAAAGATAGGTATTATGTTTCATAAATAAGAAACAATTGGTGCTTAAATGTATCTTATAGCTCATTTTTTAACATTTTGGAACCAAATAATTACGCATAAAGAACTTACAATGGTTGGATTGGGGTAAAGCGAACATCAACTGAAAATAAAATCTAAAAAATAGATATGATTTTCGTTAATCCACTTAATTGTTGTACCTTTGCGAAAAGAGTTGTTTGACAAGCAAACTTATGTATAGCACAGAAGTTAGAACTGTTGCCAAATCATTACCTCTATTGAGGTGAAAAACTCATAAATAGCTCATTTTAAGCTATTCGGCAGATTTTAGCGTGATTTTTTCTAAAAAACTTGGGCGATTAAGAAAAAAATCGTATCTTTGCCCCATATCTATCAACACGGAAAGTAGAAATCTTAAAATTATAGATTATGAATAGAATTTATCCTACTCTCAGTTTCATATTGCTGCTCGGTTTGCATGCAACACCAAGCTTTTCGCAGAACGATGACTTTGTGAAACAGTTCCAGCAGTCAAGACAGGCGATGCTGGATGATTACAACAAGTTCCGCAACACCATACTTACCGACTACGATAAGTATATGCAAGGCGTATGGAAAGAATACAAGAAGTTTAAGGGAGATGTGCGCTCGCAGGTGCCTAAGCCTAAGACACCTCCAACATATACGGCTCCGAAACAGCCGGAGAAACCGGTTACCGTAAAGCCGAAGATGCCGGTAAGCCCGATCCTGATTCCGGAAACTCCTGCCGAACCAGAGACACCGAAGAAGCCAGATCCAAAGGCTCCTACCATCCGTCCAAAAATAGATCCGGTGAAGAAGCCGAAGCTACCAGAAGAGAAACCTGATATTCCAGACATCGAATACACCGGTTCGGGTATCGAACTGCCGCTGATGCCTGCCGTATCAGCCGTGCCAGTCATGCCTGCCCTGCCTAATGTACCTCACGTCAGTATTCCGGCAAGCAAGCAGACCATCGATGTCGACTTCTATGGTGCAAACCTGCAGATGCAAAAGGCAACCCGACTCGCTTCCATGAGCATCAGCTCTACCGACGACGTGGTGAACTACTGGAAGAATCTCAAGCAATCTGATCTCAAGGAAGTAACCCAGGCTTTCGCCACAGAATCGCGCAAGATGGGACTCAGCGACTGGGGTTCTGCCATGCTCGTAGAGAAATACATCGATGCCGCCATGCCAAACGCCAGCCAGAACGAGAAGATCATCGCTTCGCAATATGTGCTAGCCAACTGCGGCTATAACGTACGCCTCGCCCTGTGCGGCAGCCACGTAGTGATGCTCATCCCTTACGTGGAGCACGTATTCGAGAAATCTTATCTCAACATCGACGGCAAGCGCTACTACATCTATCCAAACGTAGAGGATGAAGGTTCCTTCCGCTCCTGTGAACTGCCTAAAGGCGCAGAGCTGGGTAAGGATATGGGACTGAGATTCACCGGCAAGACCGTAATTGGCGACGAAGCCAAGCCGTTCAGATACGAAGCTGCGGGCATCACCCTGCAGGGCGAAGTACCTACCGGCATCATGCCACTGCTCGATGAATATCCTATCATAGATATTCCTACCGTAGCCGCATCTGTAGTAGATAAGAGTCTGCGCGACGATGTGGTGAAGCAGATCAGGGCACAGGTACAGGACCTCGGCGAACAGGAAGCAGCCAACCGCATCCTGCGATTCATACAGATGGGATTCCCATACGCTACCGATGATGAGCAGTTCCACCGCGAAAAGTACTTCTACTTCGAAGAAAGTCTCTACTATCCAAAGAACGACTGCGAAGACCGCGCCATCTTCTATGCCTATCTGGTACACGAGATACTCGGACTCGATGTACATCTCATCCAGTTCACAGGACACGAATGTACAGCCGTAGCCTTCCATGAGCCGGTAGAGAATGGCACCTCATACGAGTACAAGGGCAAGAAGTTCTACATCTGCGACCCTACCTACATCGGAGCCAAGATTGGTAAGTGCATGCCTAGCTATGCCAAGGAATCACCACAGATAGAAGTATGGTATTGATACATATATAATAAGGTATAAATACCTGATATAAGCAATAAACACAAATAGCCGCATCCCACGTGAGATGCGGCTATTTGCGTTTATTATTCGTAATCTATGAGGTTCTAATCATATTCAATGATATTCTCAAACTGATTCCATACAGAATTGCGATAGGCATCGAAGCTGCCTTTTGGAACATACAGGATGACACGCTTGAAATCGGAAGCGCTGAAGACATCCTGAATCCTGATCTTCCAGATGGCGTTGCCGATAACTGGCGGCAAGGCGCTTCGGAAACAGATGCTGTGCAGATTCGGACTGTTCTCCACCATCTGCTTCATCACATGGAACTTGGTATCCGGGAACACCAGTTTCCTCAAATCAGGCTGATTGGCAAACGCCTTCTTTTCGATTTCATCTATCTTATAGGTCATTCCCTGGTAGTTCACCGTTTTAGGTACCTCGATGCAGGAATCCTTGGAATTGGCAGCCCTGACCGACACAACTCCACCACCCCACGACTTATAAGACAGGTTTCCTACCTTAAACTCTGCCACCACATCGTATCCACGAGGAGGTTCGTTCACCTTATTATATATAAGCACACCCGAAGTACCTGCCACGAACATACCAGAAGCTATCCAGAAGGCAAGCAGGTTGCGATGGAGAGAATGAATATGCTGGCGCATGGCTGTCATGTTGGGATATCGCTCCTCCAACGGACGGAGGCAACGCTTCAATCCCAGGCGATAAGACAAATTCAGCTTCATCTTATCCAGGATAACGCCCACGCTGTAGATATCATTGCGCACATCGGTAGGTCCGCCCTTCTGCTGTTCTGGAGAAACATATCCATCTGTTCCCGCCGGTTCCTTCAGTACGGCATAGCTGTCAGTATCAGCCAATCCGAAATCTATCAGCTTCAGCACACTCCCATTGCGGGTAACCATGATGTTGGAAGGTTTCAGGTCGCGATGCACCACCTGCATATCGTGTACAAACTCAAGCACCACGAGCAGCTGGTTGGTAATATGCACCCTTTCCGTCTTGGAATGAGGTTGCTGGAGCCACTTTTCCAAAGTTACTCCATCTATCCATTCCATCACGAGGCATTTGCCGTATCCATCTACTTCTTCGATTCCCGTCACCTCGACAACTCCGGGATGCTGGACGTGCTTCATAATGTCGAATTCTTTCTGCAGCAAGCCCTGATACACCTCGCTATTGCGCACAGCGGGAGCGAGCGCCTTCAAGATCCACCATCTGCCATCACGCTTGGCACGGATGAGGATATCAAAGCCACTAGCCGACACTTCAGTCATTTCGCTAAACTGCGCAGAAGTCGTTTCTGAGGGTGGGAAATAAAAACCCGATACTTGCTCCATGCATGCAAAGATACAACTTTTTATAGAAACCCACACTATTTTTTCAATATTTATCTCCTTTTTGAACAGAATCATGGTGATAAATCACTAAAAAGTCGTATCTTTGCAGCCGAAATTGCAATTTTATATATAATTCATGAAGATTCTAGTAACGGGTGCATCGGGTTTTATCGGCAGCTACATCGTAGAAGAAGCCTTGCGACAAGGCATGGAAACCTGGGCGGCAGTCCGCCCTACCAGTTCCAGAAAATACCTGCAAGACGAGCGCATCCATTTCATCAATCTCAATCTTTCTTCAGAGGAAGAGTTGGAGAAGGAGCTCGCCCCACACGAGTTCGACTATATTGTGCATGCAGCTGGCGCTACCAAGTGTTTGCATGCAGAGGATTTCTATAAGGTAAACACCGAGGGCACCAAGCACCTGGTAAATGCCATCCTGCATCTGGGAATGCCTATCAAGCGATTTGTCTTCGTCAGCTCGCTCAGCATCTTCGGAGCCATCCGCGAGGAGCAGCCTTATCAGGAAATCTGTGAGAACGATGTGCCTAAGCCTAACACGGCATACGGCAAGAGCAAGCTTGCCGCAGAGCGCTATCTCGACAGCATCGGCAACAACTTCCCTTATATCATCCTGCGTCCTACCGGCGTATATGGTCCAAGAGAAAAAGACTATTTCCTCATGGCGCAGAGCATCAGGCAGCACGTGGATTTTGCTGTGGGATTCAAGCGCCAGGACATCACCTTCGTGTATATTCAGGATGTGGTGCAGGCAGTTTTCCTTGCCCTAGACCATGGTATGAACGGCAGAAAATACTTCCTCAGCGATGGAGAAGTGTATCAGTCGGAAGCTTTCAGTGACCTGATTCAGAAGGAACTGGGCAATCCATGGATGTTGCGCATCAAGGCGCCTATCTGGGTGCTCCGCATCGTAACCTTCTTTGGCGAGTATCTCGGCAGAATGACCGGTAAGATGTCGGCACTGAACAACGATAAGTATAACATCCTGAAGCAGCGCAACT
>OLQW01000618.1_pt1 | contig 19713 bp, 28 predicted proteins | sample 1672901 | NCBI WGS metagenome assembly OLQW01 (sample SAMEA3136735, study PRJEB25190) | human gut metagenome | reverse complement strand
TCACAGCTCTCCCAGCATGGGACGGGAAGACTGACTACATTCAGATGCTTGCCGACCGCATTCACATTGCGGATACGGATGGTGCCCACCATACCCAGGAAGACTTCAGATACTTCTTCAAGAAATGGTTTGTAGCCATGGTGGTGACCTGGGTAACGGATAGCGTGGTAGGCCAGACCATCCTTATCTTCGTGGGCAAGGGCGGCCTCTTCAAGACCACCTTCTTCGACAAGCTGCTGCCTAAGGTGCTGCACGATTACTTCATCAATGAATCTACGGCAAGCTATACCGACAAGGACTTCATGGAGGCGATGGCGAGCAAGGCTCTGATGTGCCTCGACGAGTTTGAAACGGCTTTCGGCAAGAACCTGAGTGCCTTCAAGAGCTGCGTAACGAAGCTCTTCTTCTCCATCCGCCGCCCTTACGACAAGTACCGTACGGAGCTGCCCCACCGTGCTGCCATGTGCGGCACGAGCAACAGCGTGCAGATTATCAGCGAGGAAGAGAACCGCCGCTACTCACCCTGGCTCATCGAATCGATTGACAGTCCGATAGACCATCCCATCGACTACCAGCACGTATATGCCCAGGCAGTGGCTCTGGGGCAGGAGGTGATGGAGCGCCAGCGCAAGCACGAGGATGGCTGGGTATTCTGGCTCACCACCGAGGATATCGAGGTGATGCGCGAGCACAACAGGATGTTCATGATCTCCAACTATATGGAGGACCAGATTCTGCGCTACTACCGCGTGCCGGGCAAGAACGTGGAAGCCAGATTCATCAAGTTCCGCTATTCTTCGGAGATTCTGGAGCGCATTGGCGGCTGCCCTGCCCTGAGCCGGTATATCTACCAGCAGAACCTGGCAAGTACCCTGCTGCGTCTGGGTTTCGAAAGAAAGCGCAGATCGAAAGGCATGGGCTGGTTCGTGATAGAGAAGGAGGTGGGCGAGATGAACACAGATGCCATCGTATCGCCATCTGAATGGGAAGACGACCGGAACTGACCGGCTTACGCCCCGTGAGTGACTTACTTTTTGCGGTAAGTATCTTGGTTTTTCCGAAAACCAAGATACTTATCATCTCTAACCCTTCAATTCATCATATAGAATGCTGAACGAACCAGAAATCAGATATTATACCAAGCAGGAGATAGCCCTGCTGTATTTTCCGGACTCAACTCCCGAAGTAGCCAACGCCCATCTGAGAAGATGGATCCAGAAGTGTACCCCACTCTACAGGAAGCTTCTGGAGGTGGGTTACCGGAAATCGGACAAGGGATTCTTTCCCCGTCAGGTGGCCATCATCTTCGACTTCCTGGGCGAGCCCTAGAATCGGGGAAACCGGAAAAAGTGAGAAGATGGCAGAATGTGGCAATAAGCGTGAGGATGCATCAGGAAGTGTGAGTTGCGGCTCCCGAATGTCGTATCTTTGCATCGTGTTTCATTTAAAACGTTATTGCTTATGCTTTTGTACACTTTGAAAGAGAACAAGAATGAGAAGTTGCCCGATGCCAAGGGCCTGTGGTATGCTTATGCCATCACTACGCAGATGATGGATGTGGATGGTCTTGCCGCTCACATGGCGGGCCACAACACTCCTTTCTCCAAGGGAGCCATCAAGGGTATGATTACCGACATGGCTTTCTGTATCAAGGAGCTCTGCCTGCAGGGTATCTCGGTGAACATTAATTTTCCGCACTTTGTAGCTTTAGTTTCAGATATTTTTTGTATCTTTGCTGCGCAAAACATAAAGAATTAATAATATGGATGTTATAGGTTATATTAGAGTTTCGACGAACAATCAAGACCTGCAAAGACAAAGGTACTTGATTAATAAGTATTGCACTGAAAACGGATATACTTTAGTGCATATTTATGAAGATTTTGCCATCAGTGGCGCAAACTTAGATAGAAAAGAATATCAGAATCTTCTTAATATAAAAAAGGGAGATGCAGACTTGATAGTTATCAGCGAGCTATCCAGATTTAGCCGTAATGAAAACTATCTTAAAACTGCTAATGATATTTATGAGTTATTGGATAAAGCTAATATTGTACTTTTGGATAAACCCGAAAACATATTAACTAAGGAAGATTTCTTAGATATTGATAAATTTATACCTTTCATTTTTGAAGCAAAAGGCTCTGCATATGAAAGAAAGAAAATCATCACAAGAGCAATAACTGGAAAAGATGCTAAAGTTGCTATGAATCCACTAGCAATAACAGAATCTTACTATAGTATTCCTTTTGGATTTAAAGCTGTTTCAAACCCAAATTATGTTAGTGGTAAAACTCCAAAGTCATTATTGGCAGTGGATGATGAAGCAATGGAAATAGTTAAAGATGTATTTAAATACATAAGTGAAGGTATGACATTTCAAGCCACAACAGACAAAATAAATATGATGTATGGTGATACTATTTCAAAGCAAACAGCACAAAATATCATTCACAATACCATATATAAGGGTTTGAGAAAAAGAAAAGGAGAATATTTCAGATTGCCAATAGAGCAACCTATCTCTGATGATTTGTGGGAAAAGGCAAACTATTCTTGTGCCAACAACAGACTTTTTAAAGGAAATTCAACCAAACATTTTAATCCTATTAAAGGCATAGGTAAATGTATTTGTGGTAAGAATTTAACTGTAGGTAACACTCCATCAAAATCAGGTAGTTCTTTAAGTTATGAATGTGCTGAAAGAGCTGTTTTATACAGCAAATCCAGATGCAAGAATCCTAACATAAATTTTCATTTATTGAATAGAATTGTTTGGGATATTGTAAAACAAAACGTACTCAGTAAAAATTATACTATTAAGAGTAATGAAGCTATAAAAGCACTAGAGAATGAAAATAAAAAGTTGCAGACTGCTATCGCTTCCCTAGAAAAAGAGAAAGAGAAACTGGATTCTGAAAAGAACACCATTATTACTAATGGATTGCTTTCTACAGATTCTTCTGTTATGAAAATAGTAAATGAAAAAGTAGCTGAGTATAATGATAAGCTCAAAGATATTGAAACAAAAATTACCAATATCAAGAAAGAGGTTACTAAGAATAAGAAAAAGATAACTGATGAAAAGAAATCTCAAACCTCAAAGGAATTAAATGAAATGTCCTTAGAAGGTAAAAGTAAGATTTTCTATCAGATGCTTGAATCTATAGTGACTTATTCAGTAAAAGCTAAGTCTGGTATGGTGATAGTTACTTTCAATAATGGTTTACAAGTTATAGCCCTTTGGAAGAATTATATAAAGACATCTGTTTGGTACTTACCAGTAGGTTTCCAGTTTGATGTAGAGAAAAGGATGATTTATGTGAAGACCATGCCCAAAACAGAAGGGCTTGACTTTACCATAAGTGAACCTGAAACAAAGTTCTATGAATATCGTGATTTGTTCAAGCACTTTGATTTGATAAAGTATCAGGTAGAAATACCGAAAGAAGAATTAGAAAGAAAAGACTAAATAGAAGAATCGAAGGCAGTTTTGCAGCTGTTTTCGATTTTTCGTTTCTAATTGTCGCACAAGCATCGGTGGCGTGGGGTTTCAGCGGCTTCATGCTTAAAATTTAACCCCATACCCCTATAAACGAAAAGAAGGCTACCACCGAAGTGATAGCCCCCTTAAAATGCAAATATAATATTCTATAGATACTTTATTTTTCTTTAGGTAATCTAGCTGTAAGAAGTGTTTCAAACTTAGTTTGTTTATCTTCTTTCTCTGCACTTAAAATTAGCTTCACATCATTATCTGCTAGATTCTTGATGGCTTCGATTACCTTTTTGTAGTTAACTATGCCAATATTAGTTAGAACACTATATAAACCATCAGCACAGTATCTTGTACCAGCAAACTTAGTGCCTACTTTAGCTATTAATTGTGGTAGTACTTCTTTTGCTATTTCCAAATTAAGCTGTTTCTTAAAAGTTACCTCTTTTCCTTTCATCATCTTACCTAAAACTGTTGGTGTTAATACTCCAGACTGCCCAAACAAATATATACTAATAGTGGATATTTTTACACCTTGTGCCAGATACTCATTTGCAAACTTAGCTACCTTATCATCTGGTTTATACAGCACAGCACCTTTAGCATAGTCCTCAGCTTTCCACTTGACACTCTCGATATTAGTTACAGCTAAGAGTTCCTTTGTGTCTCTGCCACTATAATCTAGAAAGAAACGAATAGAATCATCTGTGATAGTTTTCTCATCATTATCCTTTTCTTCTTCCAACAACTTCATAGCAGCTTTATAACGGTGCTGACCATCTACTATAACAAGACACTTCTCTGCATCATCGTTAGTTATATCTGCTCCATCTGGTGATACCAAGCTACAGCCATCATCTACAGCCTTCTTACCTTCTACTACCATCATAGGTACTAGATTCATTCTACACTCTGATAGAGATTTAACCTTACTGTTTACATTACCCTTAGCTATATCTCTATTGCCTTTGATAAAAGCTATCTTCTTATCTTCTGCCTTCACGTCTGCCAATGTGAAAATTTCCTTCTTCTCCATAATTATAGGTTTATTTTATTTGTTAATACTACGTACCTCATCACAGTAGCTTCTTTCTGCACGCTGCAATTCTACATAAGCTACTTTCAAATCCGCCAAAGCATCCTTATTATTACTCTCTCTAGCATCATCCATTGAGCACTCTATATCGGCATAAATATCACTAATATCATCACCTATGACATCATCCATAAAAGACTCTATACAATAAGTTTTTAAGATGTCTTCTACTTTCTTCAAAAACTTGTCTTTAGCAGTCTCCATAACTTCATTATTATTTGCCTTCATATCTATATATGCTGGTTATACCTCCCTAAACTATTAACTATAGTACAATCCATAGGGCTACAGCTTCTGTTAATGGATGCACTAGTCAAAGCTTCTGTTTGACGGGTGCAAAGATACGGCAAATTCTAATACCTTCCAAAGATTTTAAGGCTTTCTGTACGAGGTAGATTTTTTTAATGACCTACCTCGTTATCAACAATATAATAGTATCTGTTAGGTTCTAATTTCATCTTTCCCTTATACGTATAAGTTCTCAGGAAACCTTTTTCCTTCATAAACCTTTTATCATTAGAGATACCTAATATATATATCATAGTGCCAATAAGCTGCAATTTATCTGTAGAAACCTCCCATTGTTTTCCTTTAGATGAAACTACAGTTTTATCTGCTATCAATACATCACAAAAGAAGCTAAGATACTTTCTAAATAAAGAAACAATAAAAGTGGTAGATTTGTCTTTATGTATATTTATGCACGGGGTAATATCTAACTGCCATCCTTCCCCTTTATCATCTTTATATTTTAAGTAATATTGCAAAGCATCTTTGATAGAATGTAAAATATTAGGTGCTGTTATACTAAGCACGGTCTTATTATCTATCTTTAATGACAATTCTCCATTGCTAACTAAATCGGCTAATCCACTATCTTTTCTTTTAACAATTTCCCCTTTTATATTATCTAACTTATCAGCTAAATTAGTTAGTTCTTTTCTCGGATATAAAGGTGTTACCATATCTACAGTAAAGCCTTCTACTATATCATTCACAAATAGGCACAGATACCAGAACTTTTCAGCATCCAAGTGAAAAGCCCTTAATGTGTCTTGAAGTTCAATGTTATCAGTATATCTTTTTGTTTGTTCTGTAAAAATTTTCCCTTTACTACATCTTGAAACAAATATATTTGCAATAGCAGGTACACCTGCCATTTCTGCATATATCTTAACATAGTCATATACTGCCTTATCAAACTCTTTATTTTCTTCTTCCATATCTTATCTATCTATTTAGTTAATAATGTAACCATAATAACGAAAAAAGCTAGTACCTTATTGTAAGATACCAGCCTATTGTTATTCCTCAACTTCATTGAGTTCTTTTGCTCTGCTTGGATTCTTTAGTTTATGATGATATAGTATCATTTTCTTTAGAAAGTCCTTTATTGAATCATCTACAAACTCAGGTGCAAAAAGCAATTTTGTAAAGTTATTGACAAAGGCACTTAGTAAAAGCACTCCAGCAATAGCAGACAAAGCTGTATATACCCACACCATTTCATAGTTGAAGCACTGGAAATGGCATATACCTAAAAGATGTAGTAGGCTACATACAAATGGAACTAAACAAATTAGGGCTATTAGTAACGATATTAATAATAGCCAAAAGCAAAAAGAATAAAAATCATCTTCATCTATAACCATAATTATAAGTTTTTAAAATTTTTCGCCAAAGATAATAAAAAAGGCTGATACCTCCAAAGATACCAGCCCTTTATTAACTCTAATTAATTATTCATCTTTCTATCTACTACATCTTCTATCAACTCCTTCACCTTATTCATAGTTTCACCATGCGCTTCTATTAGCTAGTTCTTAAAGTACACTGATACCCCAAAGATTGCACCTCCAGCTGTAAAAGCCTATGCAATATAGATAAGTGTTCCACTAGCTATAGTATGGATGGATAAGAAGCTAAGGAATGCTAGAAGAATACCACTAGCTATCATTACCATAGCTGTAGTATATTGTGCCTTATCCTTAAAGCCTAATTGATTCCAGTTTTCTTTCATCAGCTTACACCATTATTTGTTATCGTAAAAGTCTAACTATATTCTCTATCAGAATCAGAAGTAGTTTTTTCTGCTTTATTCAAATAGATTCTAACATATCTCTTTAATCCATTGCCTAATTTCAACGTTACAGTAACTGGTGAATCTAGTGTACTTTCTATGTGGTTCTAACTATAAGTAGGTGTGGTATTAGTAGAATTGTATGCGATACCACTTCCATACACATCATAGCCAGCAGTATAGCTATAAGTAACATCAATAGTTTTAGCTGTAGCATCATAGTTAGATGTAGTTATACTGAATGATGTAGGCTAAATAGGTGGTGCTACATAAGTATTAACTAAGCCATGGTTTTCTAATCTGGTTATAATCTCATTAACAGCTTTCTGCAAAGAAAGAATGTCTGTAGCTTTGGTATTACTAAAATGGGCTATGCTTTCATAGTCTGACGTTCTTCTACTAATTATGTTTCTAAGACTATTCTTCTAACCAAATGATAGCATGAAATCAGATGCTACTGAACCAGAAGAATCTTTAGTGTTATAGGCATTGATACCACCCAGCAGATAATTATCAGAATCCTTAACAGCTAATCCCATAGTACCAGCTATTAGCCTACTCTTAGTCTTCAAAAATCTCATGGTTAGCAAATCATCATCAGAAGAACTTATTACACTACCACTTTGATCTAACGTTTCCTTTGTCTAGTTACCCATGATGGTAACTACAGAAGCATCTGACTGTATCTTTTCACTTCCCTTATACTAGTTATTTATAGCTACCCTACTACCAAAGCTATAATTATTAACTGTAGCTGGAATGTAATTAACTATAGGAATGTTAGATGTACTTTCTATAAAATCACCACATCCCCAATTATCTGGATTTCCATCTAATCTATCTGTATTTGTTCTGTCCTTTATCACATCTAGCCTATATGGTGAATAGTTAAAGGTACTCCAATCTATAGCCCCACTAGGCTACTTATCCCTATAACCCACAAAATTCTACTAACCTACAGTTTCAGTATAAACCCTGAGTAATATTAAAGAATGCCGCCATTCCCAGTAAGTTGTACGCTCACCAGTCTTCTTTGTAGCATTTAAAGGGAAAAGGGCTTCAAAGTCTTCCATGGTTATAGGAATTGTCTAGCCATCCACTACTCTAGTCCATCCACCATTTCCATCTCTATCAGATAGTGTTTTCCCTGCTGTATCATATCCATTAGGGTTTGCTACTGTTCCTGGGTCTAGAAAGTCCAGATTACTGCATCTAATACTGTTTGTTGCCTTCAAATCTTCCAAAGACTGATTAGATACCAGACTAACATCAGATTCTACAATCTCATATTGCTTACCTACTAGATAGGTTTGAACCAGCCAAGTTCTACAGTTAGAATCAGTTTCATCATATTTACCCTAGGTTATACTGCATTTACCAGCAGAATTTCTAAATGGTGTTGTTCTGATTCTCTACATAGATTTCAGGTAGCAGTTTTCTGCTATCACTCCTTTGCTTCTAACTATGTGGATATGTCTAGAAGTATTTGAATAATCAGGTATATCTAATTCACTATCATCAGATGTAAGTATAGCACCCCTAAAGGCAAAAGCATAGCAGTTATATAATCCTATACTGTTGCTATCCGTCACAAAATAGGAGTTTCCTCGATATAATATATCTATATCTATTTCACCATCTTCTTCATCTAAAGATAACGTATTAGTATATCTACTGGCTTCTGCTCCACATCCCTATAAGGTAACAGAATTACAGTTATCCAACTTATAACCTACTCCACATCCATCAGCAGCACAAGCCTACAAAGATGAATAGCTAGTGCCCTTCAAGTTATAGCCAGCATTTAAGCAGCTATTACAGTAGCATGAAGTAAAGTTCACAGAAGTAACACCAAGAATCTTAAAACCACTTTCTGCTACTCTCCATGCTCCTACATTCTTAAATGAGTTCTGAACTGCTCTATAGGCTTCATAAGCATTACCGCCAATATCTCTTAACCATACATCAGATAAAGATACATTCAAAACAGAAGAATCATAGCTAGACAAACTACCAGTTAAGGATGAAGGTGAATAGTTAAAATTGATAGCATCATCTTTACCTCTATCAGATGAATTTGTAGTAATACATATATTACTTATGCTAATATCTCTCACACCAGTAAAAGCTGTTCCGTTTGGATTTACCTTATACGTTTCAGGATAAGTAAGATTAGGCTACTGGGATGATTTTATTAAACCTCTAGAATAGTTCTCACGACCAGTTAAGCCTACCCATCTACCCTAAGACTATATCTTAGTTCTTTCTTTATCCCATTGTTTCCATTCCTCACTATTATCATTAGGATAATATAAAGGATGGTTTTTATTCTTATCTCTATCTCCATCATAATATCCTACAGCACCATCACCTAAATAAAATCTGTTATGTCCATTCTTCAAATCCAAAGTAGGACAATTTTTAGCATCAGTAGCTGTATTATATTTCTTCTTATCTCTAGTTACATATCCCAAAGCCACAGTAGCCTTTTGATATGCCAATGTATCTTTTTCAAAGTAACTAGGCTTCTTCATAAATGGGGTTCTTATTATAGTGTTGTAGATTCCCTATCCTTCTATAACCGTACCATCATGGATATAAACAGCCCTAGTTACTAAAAACTCTCCACTACCAAATACTATTTTCTTGCCAGATGTATATGCTGCATCTAAAGCAGACTGGATTACTTCTGTCATATCCTAATCAGAAGTGGCAAAGATGTTAATAGTATCTTCTGTAATGGAAGTGCTAGTATTATTGATGCTAGACTAAGAGGAACTGCTCTTACTGGAAGAACCAGAAGAACCAGTATTCTTAGCTTTGGCAAATGATTGTATATTTATCATACTTCCTTTAGTTTTATATGTACTGTACTTTCTTTCAAATCTCTATCAATAGACTGAACAAAGAAGTTTCTATTTAATACCTTACTATGTAATATAGAATGGATGCTAATAGAAGGTGAATCATGCAAATCTGTTTCCATGATAAGTTTAGGTCTAGAATAAGAAAGATAGTACTGATTGATATAATGCTCCTCTGGTTTTGCCGTTTCCATTGTAGTAGCATTGTAGATACTTTCTAATGGTGTCTGGGAATCTGTTTCTATCACTGCATTCAGGTTTACAGTGTTCTTTATTCCCTTCTTAGCACATTCAGAACTACTTAGCTAAGTAATAAACTTAAATTCTACATCATCTTTCTTATTAATAAATCTATCAGTCTCATTACTCATATATATCAAATCATTATCCTGCTTATTCTCATTCCCTCCCTAGTCTGAATATATTTTGCACTCAAAATTCTTTATAATGATGTTTTCTATATGAGATAAGACAAACTTAGTATTATTGTACCATTTAGTATGTCTCCAGAAAGAAGGATGTCTTCTAGTTATATCATTCCAAGTTAGATTAACTGGTCCTAATATTCTAAACACAACAGCACCAGATAAAGCATCAGACTTCTTAATAGGTATAGCAGTACCCTTAGCATCCAGATTCATAGTATAGCTAATGTTATTCTATATATCAAATTCATCACCTATAATCTTATCCCCTATCTTTGGGTCTATACCTAAAGAAAATGTGGTTTTCTTTTCACCATCTATAGTAGGTTCTTCCCCAATCTTTACCCATTGATAGGTAGAATTTCCATAGGTATCTATATTAGTTTCTACCAGTCTTTTATTACCTATAATAAGTTCACATTCAAGAATAGGTAGTTTCTTAAACATATCTGTAGAATCACCATTAGCAGTATAGTTATACTGTAGTTCATGGTTAGCTTTATCTGTTGTCCATGGATGAAGGCTTAAAGCATTAGATAAATAAGAAGAAGGTGTATCAGATGGCTTTTCCTATGTGTACCACCTTCTAGTATAATATCTACCATCCCCATTATTATCACTAGGTACTGTTCTATGCCAATAATCACCCCTATCATGCTTCTAAAGGATGGAAAAGATTTCTGTTTCCTTCTGTATAGGCATCAGGCACATTTCACCACTAAACACTAAATAGTTAGTAGTAATATCATCTGTTGGGGAAAAAACACCACCTGAGTTATTACCTATATACTCTATCATCCCACTTCTATCTTTTATTGTCTAATCAGAAGGAGAATGATTTGTTTCCGTATCATCCCCATTACCATTAATTGAGATATACAGATAAGTATTCATATCTATTTTTGATGTAGGGGAATTATCAGTAACATCATTCTACTTTTTTACACTACCCATTTTAAAGATGCAAGGAATAAGCTAGTTATCCTTTAAGTACTTTGGTAGCTTCCACTGATTTACATAAACCCCATTACTCAGTTCACAAAGACTAGTTATATATCCTTTAGGTGTTATAAAGTTCCAGTTTGTATTATACATAGCCTATAGATACCAGTCCACAATTTTACAAGCATCATAAGAAGTTGCCCTATCATGGATCATATCAAAGAAGGCATTATTAGCCCTCACACCTTCACCCTCTGATATATATTCAGTCATAAATTTCTGCTTACCATTATAAAGGGAACTTAGATTTTCTGAATCCATAGGACTTTCTATAACACTATCCTAATCTTCCAAACTGCATTTTATAGATACCTGATTATATACGTCTGCTACAGATAAATTTGTATCATCACTAGAATGCAAATCTGCTGTCATTTCTAATAATGTAGGGGTAATAGTTACAGCTGTATCTTCTGTAAGATTATACCAGCCAGTTCTTTTATCCTTTATAGTATTCCAGTCATATATATAATAATCAAATCCATCCTAGATAATATGAAGGTTAAGATATTGCATCATCTAGCTAATTACATCTTCATTAGTCCAGACATCATCAGCTTCATCACCCAGCATATATAACTCACTCATGCTACAATCTGAAAAGATTGTTTTCTCCTTTCCCTTAGATACACCTTTAGATAAATCATAGAAAATCTTTCCCTTAGTACCATTAACTATGTCTATATCCTGAATATCCAGCATTATCTAATCCAGCATATCTTTGAATGATTTTACACTAGCTTTAGCCCTAGAAGCCTTATAGTTATTCAGATTAACATCACCATAGTTATAGTACTGTAATGTAGCTAAAGCATCAGTAGTATTTACTGTAAACTCATCTAGCCCATTTACAAAAGGCTAGCTAAATGTATTAGGTTCAACAAAGCCAGCATAAATACACTTATCTCCCTTATAGATGTTTACTTTGATATTTCGTGAATTGTCTGCAAATAGCTTATCACCTATATAATCTTTAGTAACTAAATTAATACTAGCAGACCTCTTAATAATAGTCTGAAAAGTATCTTCATTATCTGTTTCTATAGAGATAGGGCTACCACTAAAGTATAGCCCATTCTCTCCTATAATCATTTCTTCCGTTTTATCATTATTACTTAATATATGTACTGAATAAAGCACATTATTAATGTCTCTAAACTATCCATGAATATACATAATTACTTGATTCCAGTTATTTTTCCAGATTTAGCCTTTATATTGCTATAGTTCCTTAGTGAACCATACAAATCTGAACCTTTTAATTTGAAATTAATCTAACCACCTATTCCACCAGTAGCCCCAGCATTATCAAGCATATTAAATAAGTTTCTTTGCTATGTGCCATTCAGAATCATTTCACCAGCATTCACTCTAGCCAGTAACTAATCCCCATGAGTTGTAGCTCCGTTAATGATACCACCTTCTGCATAAGAACCAGACAAATAACCGCTAACAGTAGCAGCGATACCTACCACTGTTGCTATTACTGTTGCTACTGCTGCTAAGTTAGCTGGGAATGGCATCTTCATAGCACTAGCAGTACCAGCAGCTGTAGCCAAAGCAACATAAGACATAGCAGCAGAAGCTATCTAAGCAGTTACCTAAGCCAACATTGCTACAGTATCACCAGCTCCTAACTAAGACATGGCAGAACCTAAGCCCTGAAATGCACTAGTTAAAGCCAGAACTGACTACTGGTTATTCTCCAGCCATCCCGACATTTCCACCAAACCGCTAATTTCTGGCTAAGGTACTTTGATGTTATTTATAGCATCCATATCAATAGAAAAAGGATTAACCGATTCTGTATCTATTTCTGATATTATATCCTTTAAGTTAGTACCTTTTAGCCTTATCTCCAAAAAGCGTTTTTCTTCTATCAGATTATCCAGTTCCTTATTTATCTTCTGATAGTCCATAGGATTAACTGTTACAGATAATTGCTTCTGCTTTAAGTTAATCTAGTCATTATACCATGCTATAGAACCTTCTGGATTTTCCTATTTAGTCTGCTTGAAATTGTTCTTTACTCTAGTTCTATGTGGTACTTTTACAGTACCTACCTTCTTAGTAGTCTTAGCTATAACATCAGATACAACTTTAACAACTCCCTCAGAAAGCTGCTTTGTTACAGTATGAATCTTACCATCCTTTGCTTTATAATTATATGAATATGATTCACCATTCTTTAGGTATCTGTTACCTACCTTATATGTACCAGCCCTTTTGTTTCCATTAAGAAACTATCCTCTTTTAGCCATAAATTCCTCAGCAGAATCACCAAAGGTTAGCTGTCTCAATTTAGTAGAAGCATCATCTATAGCATCATTCAGCCAGTTTACGCTTTCTGTTATACCATCAAAGATGGAAATCAATCCATTCAGGCTACTTTTAACAGCTGGCTCTATCAACTTACCTATAGCTGCATAAGTTTCATCTATCGCATCATTTAAAGTAGATATTTTACCCTCTACTGTCTCACTCATATTTACAGCCATATTGTGAAACTAACCACCCTAAGCTGTAGCATCAGCAAAAGCCTAGGCTATCTGTTCTACAGATATTTCACCTTTGCTTACTTTATCTAATAACTCTCCTATGCTTTCACCAGTCTGCTTAGAAATAACAGATAGAGGATTAAAACCAGCATCTATCATCTAGTTCAAATCTTCTTTCATCACCTTACCAGATGCAGACATCTAAGAAAAGGCTAAAGCTAATCTTTGCATCTTATCAGTATTACCCATAGCTACATCACCTAACTATTTCAGCGTTGGCAAAACCCTTTCATAGCTTATACCAAAACTAAGCATAGTCTATGCAGCTTTAGCTAATCCCTCAGTATCATAAGGAGTTTTAGCTCCATATTCCTTCAACTGATTTACTAAAGAAGAAGCCTTTTCACTACTATTTAATAAGGTAGTGAATGATACTTCTAATGATTCTATCTTACTTCTGGCTTCTATAGCTTTAGTTCCAATCTCCTTAACTGCTGTAGCTATAGCTAGTGGTGCTAGATACTTTGCACCCATGCTAACTAAGGAGCTTCTAATATTGTTGATAGATAAAGATGCACTATTAGAAGAACTTCGTAAATTTCTAATCTGTTGCTAACAGTCCTATAACTGATTTCTGAACTGTTGATTTTCAAGTAATATTCTTGTTACAAAATCCGCTTGTGCCATTATTTATGTAGTTTTAAATAGTTTTCTGCTTTTATTCGTAACCTTTCTATATCCCCTTTACTTATGCTAGTATCTCCCTAGACTTCCTCCCATGGAAACCTTACTATATCCTACAGCTATAAACGCTTCTTACTATTTACCTAAGCAACCATATAGGCTATTAGTCTATTGGCTTCCCATAAGTCTTTATTAGCATAGTAAGAATATCTCATAGCAGCCCTAACTTCATACATTTCCATTTCATCTAAAACATACTTTGGATTATAATGAAGCTAGATAACTAAGATTGCATAAATTTCTGAGATACTCAACTTTTTTTTTCATCACTATCTTCTGGCTAAGTGAAAAGGTTATCTTTGCCCAAAGTCTCAGATGTGATAGTATTTAACTAAGTAATTATAGAAGGGTCATTATCTATAGCATCCAGAAAATCATCCCATGATAATGGTTTGTCTTTATTACTAGCTAATATCATGCTATATAAAAACAGATAGTTATCAAGTGTTGTTCTTATCTGGAATGCTTCACCTTTTATCTGTTCAAAGATAAATAAAGCTCTTATTGTATATCTAATTTCATATTCTGTATTATTGATTGTAATTGTCTTCATAGTCTGTATATAATAAAAATAGCCCTCATGCCTCATAGCTAAAGGCACAAAGGCTATATGGTTATAAAATTTAAACTTCTACTTTCTTTAAAGCACCAACACCAGTAAACTGTACTGTATATGTCGCATATTCCCCATTTGGCGCATTAAGTTCTAAAGAGGTAATAATTACCTTACCTTCATAGTCTGGTTTACTAGCTGTCCAGCCAGTTTCAGGCACATCTGTATCTGTTTCTTTCTTTTTGCTAAAGGTTGCTGATACTGGTGTTTTTGCTACCATTATATCAAACAAATCATCAAAGTTACTTCCTTTACCATCTATTGAATACATGTTTTCACTTTGTGCTGTCCAGCTTAATTTGCTAATCTCATTGCTAGCCCAATCACCACCACCTTCATCTTTATTAGAAGTGTCCTGAGTATCACCACTAATAGTTAATGTGTGTGAAGTTGCATAGGCTATTGATTTGCTGTTTAAAAACAGCATCATATCACCACCTTTTATTTTGCTCATTGTAGTTCTATTTTAAAAGTCAATGTCTATATAAACGTATCTTCTATATAATCTTCTGTTGCATCATCTATAACAATATCCTCTATAGCTATATCTGAATAAGTACCCTTTTTATGCTCCAAAGCTTTTCTAACCTTAATAGCCAAATCTATACTTTCTGAATAGTTAGAAGAAGCTATATTTATTTCTACAGAAACATTTTCATTAGTATTATCCTTAGTGCTTTCAGGAGTTAATCCAGTTCTCTTATAAATGATGAATGGGAATGTAGTACCTTCATCAGCTATTAGGGGATAAATCTTCTTATCTATATCTATACTAGTCTGTAGTATAGTATATATTGCTTTTCCTATATTTAAACTATCCATCATCTGTTATTAGCCGCTCTTAATATTGATTCCTTTAACATCTAATTCATGCTTTCAAATATAGAAGTTTCAGAAGTCCTTTTAGCTTTATCAAAGAAATATGCACTTCTTATTCTTCCTCTGTTTCCACCCCTACCAGTTCTTCTAAGATGCCGGACGTCAATATAGCCGGTTATTCTATGTCCTTTGGTACGTCTTAAAGCAGTTCCTTTCTCAAAAAACTTCAAACGGAAATCACCCATGATATGCACCTTAGCGACATTAGCCCCATTCTCTTTAACTAGTTTGCACTTAACACCAGACTATAGGGATTTTCCATATTTAACAGACCTCTTATTAGAGTTCCTAACCACTCTTTTCAGCTAGTTTCTAGTAGCCTTAACTAATATGTTTCCAGCCTTTCTTAGTGTCTATTTAAAAGCCTTATCCTATTCCCTGCTAGTTAGTCTGCTAAACAAAGCCTAAACCTAGCTATCATCAATATCAATCATTAATTAATTCTGTTCTAATGATGATGCTTTGCTTATCTCTATCTGGTTCTACTGATAGGATTCTATATAGCTTTCCCTTCCACAATATCCTATCTTTTTCATCTATGTTATGATAATACCTAATAGTGAATATCTTAGTATAGTTAAAAACTATCTCACCATTCTCAGTGTCTCTATTACCTGATTCAAACTACACATCTGAGCGTGTTGTTATATAGTCTGTCCACTGAGTACCATTAGCCCCATATTCATTCTATGATATTGTTGGCTTCTATATGGTTATTACCTCTTTTAATCTACCAGCATTCATCTTACCTAAAAATTACGGTTAAGGTTTACTAGGTATTTGAAAGAATAGGGTACATCTGATATACTTGAATAAGTAGTAGCTTCCCTATTTGCATATAGATTTCCAACTAATAGAAGAATGGAATGAATAACAGAAGGTGGCAATTTACCACCTTCCATTTGTTCATTCAAAGCTATGTCGGTATTCTTTTCTATAGCATCTTCCGCCACTAATATCAGACTGTTTATATAGCTATCATCATCCTTAAATGAATCATCTATATTCAGATGCTTCTTTGCTTCTTCAAGTGTTACATACATAGCTTTTATACAGACTAAAATTACTTCAATACCTTCTTTACAAAAGATGCTGCTCTTTGTGGCTTAGCATCAAAATAAGCATTTACTACCAGTCTGATTTTACCGTTAGCTGCTTGTGTATAAGGATCTACGGTTAAATCAATTCCTCCCCATTGTCCGATTACCAAATCATTAAAGTTACCTAAAATAAGTCCTTTCTTAGCCATGCCGTTAGTAACTAACACTGGATAACCATCAACTTCACCGCTATCCATCAACATTCTAACATCTGATTTAGTACCACCAATAGCAGTAGTTTTCAAAGTAGCCTTAGCATAAGGGGATGCAATAAATGTAATATTACCACTAACATTAGCTTCCTCTAACTTCTGTTCCATGGCTACAATATCCTTATAAGTAATATCTGCTTCATCAGCTACAACTGCATTAAACAAACCAGCTGGCTTTGTAGTACTACCAGCCTCAGCACCTAAAATAGTGGCTTCAAGTTTGTTACTAATTGCATCTACAATATCCTTTCTAAGCAAAGCTTCTGCTGAAACAGAATCCTGAATAAGGAACTGCTTAGAAATATCTACATAAGCTGTTAATCTCTTTGGGCTAAGTTCTACTTCTCCAAAAGTACCAGCACCATCAGCAGCAGCATCAACTTCACCAGCCCAACCTACTGTAGAACCATCATAAGTAGGAATTGAAACGTTACCTACTAAACCAGTCATAAAGTTAGCACCAGCAGCACTAAGTACTAATTTATCTCTAAGTGGTGCTAAGATATTCAACTTATCTTCTGCTACAATCTCCTAGCCATGGTCTGCTACGGTTGCCTGCACATCTGCTCTTTCTTCTACTGGAAGGATAATCTAGCCACTATGACTTTGTCCTGATTTACGCATTTCAGCGATACCAGCGTTTACTACCTATTGGCTTCTTTCGTCTAACTGTTGGTTATTAGCAATAGCTCTAACAGCCTTTAAAAGTGAAAAAGTTTCTTTCTTCATTGTTTCTTTTTTATTCAATTTCTGATTTAACTATCTAATTTCATTCTCTGTATCTGCTATCTGTTTACACAAATCATTGTATTCTCTTTCTTCATCTGTAGTTAGCTTTCTGGATTCATGCTTTCCCTGATTGATAATATTTTGTGCTTTTAACTACAGCTGTTCCTTCTTATCTATTAATTCTATTGAGTTCATTTTAGTTTTGCTTCAAGTTCCTGATAATATTCATCTATTTCTTTCTGTTCTTTCTGTTTCAATTCATCCAGCCCTCTTGTGTTTACTGTAGTAGAAGAATAAGCAGCCTTATATACTGGTGATACATCAAATAGCTCATTAATGCTATTTATGGTTCTAAGATAGCTTCCATCCTCCCTTTTCTACCATGAATCACTTTTTACAGTAAAAGCAAAAGAACTAGTAGAAATATCTCCTCTTCTAAGTCCTTCCAGCAGTTCGTCACCCAAAGCTGTATTAGGTGCTTCAAAGCTGTATTTCAAACCTCTATCATCAATAGATAAAGTTAAGCTACCTACACCTTTGTTACTCCTAGCTAATACACCCTTATCTTCATTGTGATTAAGTAAGCAAAGCACATCAGATTTTTCTATGATGCCATCTAAAGCACTTCTACTTATTATCTCATGGAATCCACCTAAATCATTAGATAAGCTATCAAATACAATAGCATATCCTTCTACTGTTCTTCCCTCTAAACTGGAAACATCACCCAAGTTTCTAATTTCCTTCATTTAGCTTTTCTTTGATTGTATTAGTATTGTCTGGATTATCAGAAGTAGCTTTCTTCAATGTCTGTATATTAACCTATACAAATGAATTGTCTCCATCTGGTAAAGCAGGTAAATCTAGCTCTTTTCTTATCTCGTTAGTTGTTATAGCACCTATCTAGAACAATGTGTTATAGTAGTTAGCCAAAGATTGCTTATCTACTCTTAACAAAGGTGCTGTAGAAAATCTAACATCTATGCTATCTCTTTCACTAGGCTTATATAGCTTTCTGACAAATTCACCTTCAAACTTTTCTAGTAAAGGCTGCAAAGTATCTGTTAAGAAGGCTATCTACATCTATTCTATAGTATTGTAGCTACTCTTTGATAAATCAAAAGCCTTTACTGGTGATACACCAAAGAACCTACAAATATCAATCACATTAAACTATCTAGTTTCCAATAGCTATGCATCAGATGGATTTACCGTTACAGCTTGAAAATCCAAATCTGCATCCAGCACAGCCACACCGTTAGGCGTACCAGTATTCCCACTAAAAGCACTGTTCCAGCTTGATTTAAGTGTTTCCTTCTATTTAGAAGTTAGAGGTGAAGAACTTTTAAGAATACCAGCACAGTTAGCACCGCCCTTAAAAAATCCCTCAGCGTTTTCTTCTGCATCCATGGCTAAACCTAATGTTTTTCTAGCATAGGCTAAAGTAGATATACCTTCATAGCCATCACTGGTAAAATTCAGGATATGAATCATATTGCAATCTTCTACAACATTCTTCATTCCAGTAATATTATAGCTAATAGTGTCCCTAATAGTTTGTGGCTTTAGTATTGTAACCAGTTCTGTAGGTATATAATAAAGAGCTTTAGCGTTTCCTCTTTCATCCCTATCTATATAAGCATAAGCATTACCAGTAAGAAGCATACTTATTACCATAGTTTTCATAAAGGTGAACTTACTCATGTTCTGATTCGGTTCACGGTTTAAAAGATTGTAAGTAGGGTGCTCAGTGTATTTCATCTTATATCCTAGCTAATCTACCCTATAAGGTTCTAGTGGTAACTAAGCTATTGAATCAGATATAACTTCAACACATCTATAAACAGCAGATAACAGCATAGCTTTATTATTAGCATAGCTACTAGCACTGTTATAAGATAAGAAATCACCAAATAAAGCCCTTTGCTCTGGTTTTTCCTTTTGCCAAAATTTCCATTTCATATTATAAATATTT
>OLQW01000605.1_pt1 | contig 19993 bp, 14 predicted proteins | sample 1672901 | NCBI WGS metagenome assembly OLQW01 (sample SAMEA3136735, study PRJEB25190) | human gut metagenome | reverse complement strand
ACTGGTTATCCGGGGACTGGACGATCGGATAGTCGATCTTGGTATCCGGCACACGGATCCAGCCGATGGTGTCCGGGTTCGTTTCCAGAAGCGGTGTAAAATCAATGGGTGAGACATATGGTGCCTCGGTCTCGGCTTCCGTCTCTTTCTCTGTTTCCGGCGGTTCGGTCTCCGTCTGCTTTGCCGCCTCAGCCAGGCTCTCCTCCAGCCGGCGCTGCGCGGCGGCGTCCCTCCAGTCCTTTACCAGGCTGAGAGCGCTGCCGATCATGATGACCAGAAGGACAGCAATGACAATACGTCTGAGAAGGCCGTTTGAATTTCTGTTTTTATTCTCGTGTTCCATCATAAAATCCTCCATTTTGCAAAAAGCCAGATTTAATACCTTTGATTAAATCCAGCTTTTTTCAATCGTCCTGATGATTCCTACACTTCGTTCATCTTTGCCAGCTTTGCTGCCTGATCGGCCGCAATGCAGGCATCCAGGATTTCCTGGATATCACCATTCATGATCTTATCTAATTTGTAAAGGGTCAGGTTGATGCGATGGTCTGTCACACGGCCCTGCGGGAAGTTGTAGGTACGGATCTTCTCGGAGCGGTCACCTGTACCGATCTGGCTTCTCCTTGCCTCTGCCTCAGCGTCATGCTGCTTGGCAAGCTCCATCTCATACAGACGGGAACGGAGCACACGAAGTGCTTTATCCTTGTTCTTAAGCTGAGACTTCTCATCCTGGCAGGAAATCACAATTCCTGTAGGGATATGAGTAAGACGTACTGCGGAGTCTGTGGTGTTGACACACTGACCACCGTTTCCGGATGCACGGAACACATCGAATTTACACTCATTGAGATCCAGATGGAAATCAATTTCTTCTGCCTCCGGCATGATCGCTACCGTACAGGTAGAGGTATGGATCCTTCCGCCGGACTCTGTCTCCGGTACTCGCTGTACACGGTGAACACCGCTTTCGTATTTCAGTCTGGAATATGCACCCTCACCCTTGATCATGAAGGTAACCTCCTTAAAGCCGCCGATGCCGTTCTCATTGAGGCTGAGCATCTCGGTTTTCCAGCGGCGGGACTCCGCGTATTTCACATACATACGATAAATCTCTGCTGCAAAAAGTGCTGCCTCATCACCGCCTGCACCTCCACGGATCTCAACGATAACGTTCTTATCATCATTCGGATCCTTCGGAAGAAGAAGAATCTTAAGTTCCTGCTCCAATTCTTCAATTCTGGCTTTAGATTCATTCAACTCTTCTTTTGCAAGCTCACGCATCTCTTCATCTGATTCTTCTTCCAGGATCATCAGACTCTCTTCTACATTCTGCTTACAGTTCTTATATTCCTGATAAGCTTCAACGATTGGTGCAAGATCACTCTGCTCTTTCATCAGCTTACGGAAACGTTCCGGATCATTCGCCACATCCGGCTCCTGAAGTTCACCCATTACTTCCTGGTAACGAATTACCAAATCCTCTAATCTGTCAAACATAGTTCTATATCCTCTTCTATTTTTTATCTTCTTTATCTTTTTAATAGTACACGCCACAGACGATGCGGTCAAGTCCTGCCAGGTCCTTTTTTACGAACACCTTGTCATATCCTGCTTTTTTCATAAGATCAGAGACTTCTTTGCCCTGGTCATATCCAATCTCGAAAGCAAGTATTCCCCCTGTTTTCAGGAATTGTTTTGCATCAGTAACAATCTTCCGGTAGAAATACAATCCGTCTTCTTTCCCATCCAATGCACTGAATGGATCGTGAAGTTTCACTTCGTCTTGAAGCTTCTCAATTTCTGATGTTCTGATATAAGGTGGGTTTGATAAGATCATATCATAGGTTTCACTGACATTTTCAAAAAGATCACTCAAAATCCAGTTCACTTTTCCATTCTCATCCTTTTTCGTGCTTCTCAAATGTTTTTCATTTTTCTGTGCTACCATAAGAGCCTGCTCCGAAAAGTCAACACCTGTTCCTTCTATAAATATACCCTTTTGTTCTGCATAATGCATTACGCTCAGAAGAATACATCCTGACCCGGTACACATATCCAACAGTTGCAAACAACCTTTTGATCTGAATCTCTCTTGTTTCATCATCTCCAGTGCCTCTTCCACAAGTACCTCTGTATCTTGTCTTGGAATCAGCACATGTTCATTCACCAGAAATTCAAGCCCCATAAATTCCTGACTTCCTGTAATATGCTGCAATGGAATATGATTTCTTCTTTTTTCAAGATATTCTTTATACTTTTTCCATGCTTCCGGATCCATGCTCTGATCCGGATCCATATAATAGCGAGCTTTCGTAATCCCTGTCACAAATTCCAACAGATACCACGCATCCAGATCTGCCTCTGTAATTCCTGCTTTCGCAAGAATTTCTTTTCCTTCTTTATATGCATTTTTCAAACTTATTGAATCGCTGCAATCTGTTTTATACACTGTCCTCTTGTCTGATTCTGTTCTCATTGCTTCAGGTTCTCCTCCTGCCATGTCTTCCAGTCAAACACTGCTTCCACTGCTTTGATCCCAACCTCGATCATACTGTCATCCGGTTCCTTTGTTGTCAGATTCTGAACCCAGAGTCCCGGTTTACTGAGTACATTGATTACCGGATGATCACTGTTTCCTGCCAGACGGATCAATTCATAAGAGATTCCTGCAATCAACGGAAGCAGGGCGATCCGAAGAAGTACTCTCACAATCTGGGACTTTGCCGTAATAAAAAAGCAGACAATAATGCTTACAATCATGACAAAGAAAAGAAAGCTCGTTCCACATCTCTTATGTTGTTTGGAACTCTTCCGTACATTTTCTACATTTAATTCCAATCCATGTTCGATGCAATTAATACATTTATGCTCTGCCCCGTGATACATAAATGTTCTCTTAATATCCTTTGTTCTGGAAATCAGAACAATATAGATCAGGAAAATAGCAACGCGGATCACACCTTCTAAAACAGTCATTACAAGATGTGAAGAGGTATGCTTTTCTATAATACTACTCAGATAATACGGAAGAACCATAAAAATACCAACCGCAATCAAGACAGAAACCACAACTGTCAGATTCATGATCAGTTTTTCCTTCTTCTCCTGCTTTCTTGCCTCATCTTCTGTAAGAATTTCTTCTTCCTCGTCTTCAAAAAAACTTGCAGAATAAGTCAATGTCTTCATTCCCAGCACAAGAGAATCCACAAAATTAAAAATCCCCCGAATGAAAGGAATCTTTTGCGGTGCCTTCCATGGGAGAACTCCTTTGTATTCCTGAATATCAACTTCAATCTCTCCATCTGGTTTCCGGACGGCAACAGAATATGTTTCCCGATTCTTCATCATAATGCCTTCCAGCACTGCCTGGCCGCCTATATTCGATGATTTCATATATTTCTCCTAAACACAAAGAGGACTGAGATTTCCACCTCAGCCCTCATCACTTCGTATTTCTTATTTAATACCGTATTTCTTATTGAACTTATCAACACGGCCACGAGCCTGTGTTGCTTTCTGCTGACCTGTGTAGAATGGATGACACTTGGAGCAGATTTCTACGTGGATGTTCTCCTTTGTAGATCCTGTTACAAAAGTGTTCCCGCAGTTGCAGGTTACAGTTGCCTGATAATAATTAGGATGGATACCTTCGCGCATGATTTTCACCTCTCTATTTTTAAATTACTTATTATTTTCTCTAAACAGCTTTCTAATTGTATCACACATTTTTTAATAATGCAATACCTTTTTAGATAAATTTCTGACGGATAATCTGCTGAACAAGCTCTTCGTTTGTTTTTGTACGGGAAAACATATTCAAAAGATTGTCCACTGCCTCTTCTGATTTCATGCCGTTCATTGCTTTTCTCATAATATAAACTGCATCCTGTTCTTCCTTTGTAAGAAGAAGATCTTCTCTTCTTGTTCCTGATTTTGGAATATCAATTGCCGGGAACACTCTTTTCTCCTGAAGCTTTCTGTCAAGCATCAGTTCCATGTTACCTGTCCCCTTAAATTCTTCATAAACAACATCATCCATCTTGCTTCCTGTATCAACCAGTGCTGTTGCAAGAATCGTAAGGCTTCCACCTTCTCTCATATTTCTTGCTGCTCCGAAGAAACGCTTTGGACTGTAAAGTGCTGCCGGATCAAGACCACCGGAAAGTGTTCTTCCTGATGGTGGAACGATCAGGTTATATGCTCTTGAAAGTCTTGTGATGCTGTCAAGAAGAATCATAACGTCTTTTCCATGCTCTACCAAACGTTTTGCTCTTGAGATAACCATTTCTGATACTCGTTTGTGATGCTCCGGAAGTTCATCAAATGTAGAATGAATCACCTCTACATTCGGACCTTCAATTGCCTCACGAATATCAGTTACCTCTTCCGGACGTTCATCGATCAACAGAATCAGAAGATGCATATTCGGTTCTGTCTTCTGTACAGATAATGCAACTTCTTTTAATAATGTAGTTTTTCCTGCTTTCGGTGGAGATACAATCATACCTCTCTGTCCCTTTCCAATAGGGGAAACAAGATCAACAATACGCATTGCTGTTGTACAGCCCGGATTCTCCAGACGGATTCTCTGATTCGGGAAAATCGGAGTCAGGTCTTCAAAGTTCTTTCTCTTCATTGCCTCTGCCGGGCGCAGTCCATTGATCGTAGACACATAAAGAAGTGCACTGAACTTTTCTCCCTGCGTCTTAACTCTTGTATTTCCTGTCAGGATATCGCCTGTTTTAAGTCCGAATCTGCGAATCTGGGAAGGAGCAACATAGACGTCTCCATCTCCCGGAAGATAATTGTCAGAACGAATGAATCCATATCCATCCTGAAGCACCTCAAGGATTCCGTTTGCTGTAAAACCACTGTCCAACTGTTCAATATCTGTCTCTTCTTTTTTCTCTTCTTTTACTTCTTCTCTCGCTTCTTCTGCTGCCTCTTTCTGCTCTTCCTGCTCATCCAGCTCAAGCATTGCATCGATCAGATCGCCTTTCTTTAATGTAGAAACACCTCTCATCTTTCTTGCTTTTGCAAGTTCTTTCAATGTTGCCAGCGGCAATGATTCATATTTTTCTCGTGTCATATTCTTTTCCTTTCTTTTCAGGTAAATTTGTTCTGTCAATCCACTTCACATGTGCCCTTTTCACATACTGGATTATTCATTCATACTTCGGGAATACAAGTCTGATTCGACTTTAATGGAAATTTGCTTTAAATATGGTGTTATTATACAGTATATTTTTCTAAAAAGAAAGAACTTTTTGAACTTTTCTCTGTTTTCCTGTACTTGCGTGTTTCCTTTTTCAGTGGTATCATTAATTCAATCAAATCAGAGAGGTATAAAATCATGACAAACAATGAAAAAGCTTTAAAAATGCATGAAGAATGGAATGGTAAGATAGAGACAACCGCAAAGGCGCATGTCAACTCAAGAGAAGATCTTGCCATCGCTTATACTCCGGGTGTTGCTGAACCTTGTAAGGTGATCGCACAGGATCCTGAAGCCGCATATAAATACACTATGAAAGCCAATACAGTTGCTGTTGTATCTGACGGAAGCGCTGTTCTTGGTCTTGGAAACATCGGTGCACTTGCTGCTATGCCGGTTATGGAGGGAAAAGCGGTCCTGTTCAAGGAATTCGGTGGTGTCAATGCAGTTCCGATCTGTCTGGATACACAGGACACAGAAGAGATCATTAAATCTGTAGTCAACATCGCACCGGCTTTCGGTGGAATCAACCTGGAAGATATTTCAGCTCCACGCTGTTTCGAAATCGAAACACGCCTGAAAGCACTTCTGAACATTCCGGTTTTCCATGATGACCAGCACGGAACAGCTATCGTTGTCCTCGCCGGAATCATCAATGCCCTGAAAGTAACTGGAAAGAAAAAGGAAGATTGCCGTATTGTAGTGAATGGAGCCGGATCTGCCGGAGTTGCTATCACAAAGCTGCTTCTCACTTATGGTTTCCCTCATATTACAATGTGTGACATCAACGGAATCATTTCCAAGAACTCACCGAACCTGAACTGGATGCAGCAGCAGATGACTGAAGTTACAAATCTGGAAGAACGCACAGGAACACTTGCCGATGCATTAAAAGGTGCTGATATTTTCGTTGGTGTTTCTGCTCCGAATATTGTTTCTAAAGAGATGGTTGCTTCCATGAATAAGGATGCGATTCTGTTCGCCATGGCGAACCCTGTACCGGAGATCATGCCTGACCTTGCAAAAGAAGCAGGTGCCAAAGTTGTCGGAACAGGACGTTCTGACTTCCCGAACCAGGTAAACAATGTTGTTGCATTCCCTGGTATTTTCAAAGGTGCATTAGAAGGACGTGCCACACAGATTACAGAAGAAATGAAACTTGCCGCTGCCAATGCAATCGCAGGTCTTGTTCCGGAAGAAGAATTGAACGAAAACAACATTCTTCCGGAAGCCTTTGATCCTCGTGTAGCAGACACAGTAAGCAAAGCAATTAAGGATTTAATCTAATATGTGGGGAGAGAAGCGCTACCACTCTCTTGACTATGCATTGAAATCTCAGTTTGGAGAGAAAGTATATCGCATTGCATTGAACGGCGGTATGACTTGTCCGAACCGTGATGGTAAGATCGGATATGGTGGCTGTATTTTCTGCAGTGGTATGGGTTCTGGAGATTTTGCCGGTTCTGCCTGCAAAACAATTACAGAACAGCTTGCAGAAGGGAAAGCCATTCTTGCCAGAAAGCGTCCGGTGCATGCTTATATCGCATATTTCCAGGCCTTTACGAGTACCTATGCCCCCATAGAATATTTGCGGAAAGTTTTTACAGAAGCAATTGAGGACCCCGATGTGAAAGTACTTGCAATCGCAACCCGCCCTGACTGTTTAGATTCTGATGTTCTGGAACTTTTAGATGAATTGAATCAGATTAAGCCTGTCTGGGTTGAACTTGGTCTTCAAACCATTCACCCAGAATCCGCCAGATACATTCGCAGAGGCTATCCTTTAGAGGTATTTGATACTGCTGTGCATGAACTGAAACGCCGGAATCTGACTGTTATCGTACATGTCATTTTATTTCTGCCCGGAGAGACTCACGAAATGATGCTTGAGACGATCGATTATCTGAATCATTCAGATATTGACGGAATCAAGCTACAGCTTCTCCACATTTTGAAAGGAACTGATCTTGCAGTTGAGTATCAGAAAAGTCTTTCAGATCCTGCCTATACCGGTCCTGCTTTTCATATCCCGGATGCGGACGAATACATCCGTCTGCTCACTGAATGTGTCCAGCATTTACGTCCGGAAATCGTCATTCACCGACTGACCGGTGACGGACCGAAGGATCTCTTGATCGCACCTCTGTGGACAGGCGCAAAACGAACTGTTTTAAATCAGATCCACAAATATATGAAAGATCATGACTTGTACCAGGGAAAGGAGTATTATGGCTGAAACATTTACATTATATAAACTGATCGTGTTGTACATGTTGGATAGAGTCGATTTTCCGCTTACAACTTCCCAGATATCAGAATTCATTCTGGACAAAGGGTATACAACTTATTTCCGTCTTCAGTCTGCACTTGCAGAATTAACGGATTCCGGGCTTCTGAAAATTGAGCTGACACATAATCGTACGCTTTATAATCTCACAGAAGAAGGGGCTGCTACGATCAACTATTTCAGAAATAAAATTTCTCCTGAGATTCGTCAGGAAATTGATAATTTTATCAATGAGAAAAAATATGATCTGAAAGAAGAGGTTTCTGTTAAATCAGATTACTATCTGAATACAAACCATGAATATGAAGTAAAATGCCAGATTTTAGAAAATGGCTCCCACCTCATTGATATGACACTCACTGTGCCAACTCAGACTGAGGCAGAAGCCATTGTAAATAACTGGAATCGAAAGAATCAGGAGATTTACGCTTTACTGCTCTCGCAGCTTCTGTAAACGCTCCTTGATCTGTTTCTCATAACCAAGGTCGCCGGGTTCATAGAACCTGGCGTCTTTTATTTCATCCGGAAGATACTGCTGATCCACATAATGATCTGGATAATCATGTGCGTACTTATATCCTATTCCGTGTCCTAATTTCTGTGCACCTTTATAATGTGCATCCTGAAGGTGTGTCGGAACAGTTGTTTTATTGTTCCGTACTGCATCATTCGCTGCAAATATTGCATTAACGGCAGAATTACTCTTTGGCGCAGATGCCACATAAGTCACCGCCTGTGAAAGAATGATCTGAGATTCCGGCATTCCGATCCGCTCAACTGCCTGTGCAGCCGCAACCGCAACAGTAAGTGCCATCGGATCCGCATTTCCAACATCTTCAGATGCACAGATCATAATTCTTCTCGCTATAAACTTCACATCTTCTCCTGCATACAACATCTTTGCAAGATAAAAGACCGCTGCATCCGGATCTGAGCCGCGCATGCTCTTAATAAATGCAGAGATAATATCGTAATGGTTATCTCCTTTTTTGTCATAATTCACCACTCGTTTCTGGATGCATTCTGACGCAACATCCAGAGTAATATGAATTTGTCCATCTTCGCTTCTGTCCGTTGTCAGTACACCCAGTTCAATCGCATTCAGTGCGTTTCTTGCATCTCCACCTGACACATCTGCCAAAAATTCAAGTGCATCATCTTCTATCACTGCATGAAAGCTTCCAAGACCTTTCTCAGTATCATTCACTGCACGGAGAAGCAGTTCCTTAATATCTGTCTTCTCCAATGGACGCAATTCAAAAATACTTGATCTCGAAATCAAAGCTCCATTTACCTCAAAATAAGGATTCTCCGTTGTTGCGCCAATCAGGATCAACGTTCCATCTTCCACAAATGGAAGCAGATAATCCTGCTGCCCTTTATTAAAGCGATGAATCTCATCAATAAAAAGAATCGTCTTTTTTCCATACATTCCCTGCAGATCTTTTGCTTCTTTCACTACTTCTTCCATATCTTTCTTTCCGGCAACTGTCGCATTGATCTGTTTGAACTCTGCACTGGTTGTATGTGCGATCACCTTTGCCAGTGTTGTCTTTCCTGTTCCCGGAGGTCCGTAAAAAATCAAAGAACTCAGCTTATCTGCCTTAATTGCCCGGTAAAGCAATTTATCTTTTCCTATGATATGCTTCTGTCCCACTACTTCATCCAGTGTCACCGGACGCATCCTGGATGCAAGCGGGGATTCCTTCTCTTTATTTGTCTCTCTCATATAATCAAATAAATCCATCTTTCTCTCCTGTTTTCAATCTTATATTCACATCTTCAATCCATAATCAGATGATCCACTGTCACAAACTCATAGCCTTTTCCCTGCAGCAGATCTACAATCCGTATAGCTGCCTGCACAGAAGAAGGATAACAATCATGTAATAAAATAACATCTCCCGGATTTATCTCTTCCACAACTGTTTTTACAACCGCCCCTGTATCTTCGGTCATCCAGTCCAGCGGATCCACCGTCCATCCGATATATATTCTGTTCAGATCTTGTTCGCTGTCCACCGGGAGTTCCCCGTAAGGCGCTCTTACGAACACCGGTTGTTTTCCCGTTATCTTTTCAATCACTGTATCTGTCTGTTCCAGTTCTTTCTTTGCTTCTCCCGTTTCCAACTTTGACAGATTGCAATGTGTATAAGTATGATTTCCGATCAAATGACCTTCCTCATACATTCTTTTCACAATTTTTTCATTCTCGTCTTTTTCTACATTTTCGCCGATCAGGAAAAAGGTTGCCCGCACTTTACGTTCCTTCAATCCATCCAGTAGAATCGGGGTCGAGGATGCATTTGGCCCGTCATCAAATGTAAGCGCAACAACCGGTTTTACCTCATCTGATACATTCTGACTTCGCACTGAATCAGATGAAACACTCCTTGTTTTTCTCTCATCCATCTTTATCAGAAATGGGGACATACCCAAAAACACCAGAAGACAGAAAAACTGTACTACATAACCCCATCTTTTTCCAGACATCATGACAGCTTCCCGCCTTTGACATTCTTACTCTATTCTTATGTCCTGCACCTCGGCATCATTCCTTCTTTTTTCTATGCTTTTCTCTGTATTCCGTCGGACTTGTCTTCTTCACTTTCCGGAATGCCTTCGAAAAATAAAGATTATTCTCAAAACCAACAGAATATGCAATCGCCGAAACCGACAGCCCCGTCTCTTTCAACAGACGGCAAGCCTGCTGGATTCTATATTCTGTCAGATATTCTTTTGGCGAACAATTCATATAGGTCTGAAAAGAGCGGAACAAATGACTTCTGCTGATTCCTACATAGTCTGCAATATCTTCCACCGTCACGGGATAAGAATAATTGGTTTCTATATAGTTTTCTGCCTTTTCTACATACAAAAGCTTTGCATCTCTTTCCTGATCTTCCCCTTCATGATAGTGCATAAAGACTGACAGAAGACTGTAAAGTGCTCCTGTCATGGCAACCGCTTCTTCATACCCATTGCCCTTTGCATTATAAATCTGTTCCAATCCATTCCGAATCTGGTCATCCGGCACATTTCCTCTTTTTAAAAAAGGACGTTCTTTCAAAAACCCTGTATTTCGAATGATCGATGCCGCATCCGTCCCCATGAATCCTGCCCAGGCATATTCCCATGGCTCCTGCTGATCGGCATAATACTTTACTTCCACGCCCGGATATAAGATAAAAGTATCTCCGGCTTCTAATTTCCATGTCTTTTCTCCAACTGTATAGTATCCTGCTCCTGACAAAATGTGATGGATACAATAATGATCCCTGACTCCGGGGCCCCACTGATATCCTGCTTCACACCTTTGATATCCCGTGTTATATACAGACAGCGAAGTCATCAGAATTTCTCCTGACTTATACGAATGTTTGTAAGTCTCTGCCATCTTCCGGCTCCTTTCCCGTATCCTGTGATCTATGATGTGAGTGCCAAAAGAAAATTTTGCCACTCACTGATGTAACCGGATTGCTCCATTGCTATGCAATTCCCGCAACCCTCATCATCATTATTATAACACCTCGTCTTTTTAATGCAACATTATTACATACCACAGCACGTATTTTTTATAGACGTTTCCACTCGTTAACGCTATAATAAATATAAATAAATCAGATCGATACGATTACTTTAAATGGAGGTAAATAATGATGAAGAAAAAATTGTTTGATATGTTTGCAGAACTTTTTGGTGATTCCGAAGGAGCTCGTTTTTACTTTTCTCCTGGACGCGTGAATCTGATTGGTGAACACACAGATTATAACGGTGGACATGTATTTCCATGTGCACTGACACTTGGTACTTACGGTGCCGCACGCAAAAGAGAGGATAACAAGATCCATCTTTATTCCATGAATCTGGACTCCTTTGGTGTTGTAGAAGCATCTCTTGATGATCTGACAAATAAAAAAGAATACAACTGGGCAAACTATCCGCTTGGTATAGTCTGGGCATTCAAAGAAAAAGGACATACAATCACAAGTGGTTTTGATATGGTAATCTGGGGAAATATCCCGAACGGTTCCGGACTTTCCTCTTCTGCTTCCCTTGAAGTTCTCACTGGTGTGATCCTGACAGACCTGTTTGAGATCAAAGATCTTTCCATGACAGATCTTGCACTGATCGGCCAGTATTCTGAGAATAACTTCAATGGATGCAACTGTGGTATCATGGATCAGTTTGCTGTTGCCATGGGTAAAAAAGACCACGCAATTTTCCTTAACACAAGTGATTTAAGCTATGAATATGCACCTTGCGTTCTTGATGGTGCCAAGATTGTGATCACAAACAGTAAAGTAAAGCATAGTCTTGTTGATTCTGCTTATAACGACAGAAGAAACGAATGTGCTGCTGCACTGAAAGCACTTCAGAGCGAACTTGACATTCAGGCACTTGGCGATCTTACTCCTGAAGAATTCGAGGCACACAAATCCTTGATCAAAGATGAGATCCAGTTACAGCGTGCAAAACATGCTGTATACGAAAACCAGCGTACAATCGATGCTGTTACAGCACTGAAAGCCGGAGACATTGAAAGCTTCGGAAAATTAATGAATCAGTCTCACATTTCACTGCGTGATGATTATGATGTATCCTGTGAAGAGATTGATATCCTTGTAGACCTTGCATGGAAGATTCCTGGTGTTCTTGGTTCCCGTATCACAGGCGGCGGATTTGGCGGTTGCACAGTCAGCATCGTAAAAGATGAATCCATAGATACATTTATCGAAACAATCGGAAAAACATATCTTGAAAAAGTAGGACATGAAGCCGAGTTCTACACAGTAGATATCGGAGACGGTGCTTCTCGTCTCGACTAATACTCGTCTCTACTGAGATCAGATATGAAATAACATATATTTTGTTATAGGAATGCCATTGGCATTCCTTAATTTAAGGAGGTCTTGACATATGCTTTATGATGCGATCAAAAAATTAGTACAGTACGGAATCAATACCGGAATCACTCCGGAATCCGAAAGAATTTATACAACGAATCTTCTTCTGGATCTGTTCCACGAAGATAACTATGAAGATGTTGACTGTGATCTGAACAATCTTGTTCTGGAAGACATTCTTGCAGAACTTTTAGATATCGCCGCAGAACGCGGAATCATTGAAAACAGCATCGGCTACCGTGATTTATTTGACACAAAACTGATGAATACTCTGATGCCACGCCCATCACAGATCCAGCAGACTTTCTGGGAAAAATACAAAGTTTCTCCGGAGACAGCTACTGATTATTATTACAAATTAAGCCAGGACAGTGATTATATCCGCAGATACCGTATTGCTAAGGACCGCAAATGGACGGTTGACACAAAATACGGCACTCTTGACATTACAATCAATCTTTCCAAACCAGAGAAAGATCCAAAAGCGATTGCAGCAGCAGGAAAAGCAAAATCCTCTTCCTATCCAAAATGTCAGCTCTGTATGGAAAACGAAGGATATGCAGGACGCCTTGATCATCCGGCTCGTGAGAACCACAGAATCATCCCGATCACAATTCAGGATAACCCTTGGGGATTCCAGTACTCCCCTTATGTATACTATAACGAGCACTGCATCGTATTCAACGGACAGCATGTTCCAATGAAGATCGACCGCAATGCCTTCGAAAAGCTTTTTGATTTCATCAAACTTTTCCCACACTACTTCCTGGGATCCAATGCAGACCTTCCGATCGTTGGCGGTTCTATCTTAAGCCACGATCATTTCCAGGGTGGAAATTATACTTTCGCAATGGCTAAAGCTCCGATCATTGAACACTTCACTGTGAAAGGTTACGAAGATGTAACTGCCGGTATCGTAAAATGGCCTCTGTCTGTTATCCGTCTTCAGAGCAAAGAAGTAAAACCTCTGATTGATCTGGCTGAACACATTTTAAATGCATGGAGATCTTATACAGATGAAGATGCTTTCATCTTCGCTGAGACAGACGGTGCACCGCACAACACGATCACACCGATTGCAAGAAAGCGTGGAGATCTCTACGAACTCGACCTGACATTGAGAAATAATATCACCACAGAAGAACATCCGCTTGGTGTCTACCATCCACATGCTAAACTGCACCATATTAAGAAAGAAAACATCGGTCTTATCGAAGTAATGGGACTTGCTGTTCTCCCTGCAAGATTAAAAGGAGAGATGGAACTTCTGAAAGATTACATCTTGACAGGAAAAGATATCCGCAGCAATGAACAGATTGCAAAACACGCTGACTGGGTAGATGAATTCCTTCCGAATTACACATCCATCACAGAGGAGAATGTTGAAGAGATCCTTCAGCAGGAAGTCGGAAAAGTATTCTGCGAAGTACTCGAAGATGCCGGAGTTTATAAGTGTAATGAAAAAGGACTGGAGGCATTCCATCGTTTTTTGGATGTATTGTAATTTGTTGAACTTGGATTCGAATAAATCAGCATAAAATGTTTTCGAATGGGTCGCAAGGCCAGCCCTGCTATTACCACGAGCACCGGCCCGCTTTACCTCATCCCTTTGAAAGTATGTAACATAAGAGCCAGAACAGTTACCGTGTGTGGTGCCTGTTCTGGCTCTTATTAACATACTGAACAAAGTGTATTCGGAACGCTCCTGCCTTACATGTACTCATGGCAACAGCAGGACTGTCCTTGCATACGTATTCCAAATAGATCTTTCATTCCCATCAAACGAATCCAGAAAACAAATCACAGAATCTGTAGATAAACGTAAACGGATGTTTTATCGACTAAGATAATCTTCCCTTTTTACACACATACTAAATTTGTATTTTGTTTTCTGGATTCATTTCATTTGGAATGAGCACTTACTCTTTTGAAAAGCCAAGTGAGGAAGTTACTGTGTTGTTGAGGACACATTTAAGGCAGGAGCGTTCCGAATACACTTTGCAGAATCTGTTAGAAAAAGCCAGACACGAATCACACACGGTGAGTGTTCTGGCTTTTTCGTTACAGATTGTCAAAGGGATGAGGTAAAGCGGGCCGGTGTCCGATGCAATACAGTAACTCCCTCACGTCTGTTTTTATTAAAAAGTACTTGTTTAAATAGTTGTGAATCCAAGTTCAACAAACACACGTCAATTAGTACAGCTTCGCACTGATCAGTTTTGGTCTGAATCCTGCTTTATCGAGTGTATCCAGAATCTTTTTCTTATGATCTGTTCCGAATGCTTCCATTGTGATACGAAGCTCTACTGCTGCGTTTCTGTTTGTGCTTACAAACTGGTTATGCTCCAGCTTAATGATGTTACCCTGTACGTCTGCGACTGTCTGCGCCACACGTGCGAGTTCACCCGGCTTATCCGGAAGGAGTACGGATACGGAGAAGATACGGTCTCTCTGGATCAATCCGTGCTGGACGATCGAGGACATTGTGATAACATCCATATTTCCACCACTTAATACACAGACTACTTTCTTTCCTTTGATGTCCATCTGCTTTAATGCAGCTACGGAAAGGAGTCCGGAATTCTCTACGATCATCTTATGGTTTTCTACCATGTCAAGGAATGCACCGATCAGCTCATCATCATCTACGAGAAGAATATCATCTACATTCTCTTTCACATAAGGAACAACTTTATCTCCAACTTCTTTTACAGCTGTTCCGTCTGCGATTGTATTTGCAGATGGAAGTTTTACAGGCTCTCCTGCTTTCAGGGCTGCTGTCATACTGGCCGCTTCTGACGGCTCTACACCAACTACTTTGATCTTTGGATTCAGCATCTTGGCAAGTGTGGAAACACCTGTGATCAGTCCGCCTCCACCGATTGGTGCAAGGATATAATCTACAGTCGGGAGTTCCTGAACGATCTCCATTGCGATTGTTCCCTGACCTGTAGCGACATCAAGGTCATTAAACGGATGAACGAATGTATATCCGTTCTCTTCTGCAAGTTTACATGCATATGCGTAAGCATCATCATAAACATCACCATGAAGTACTACGTCTGCTCCAAAGCTTTTTGTACGGTTTACTTTGATTAGCGGTGTAACTGTAGGCATAACGATCGTAGCTTTGCATCCAAACTGTTTTGCTGCAAATGCAACGCCCTGTGCATGATTTCCTGCTGATGCTGTGATCAGTCCACGGCTTCTTTCTTCGTCTGTCAGTGTGCTGATCTTGTAATATGCACCACGGATCTTATAAGCTCCTGTGTGCTGCATGTTTTCCGGTTTTAAATAAACCTTTGCTCCTGTCTGTGCACTTAAGTATTCACTGTAAATAAGTTTTGTAGGATTTGTTACCTTTTTTACCAGTTCGCTAGCTTCTTCAAATTTCTCTAATGTCATCATGGTCTTTCTTCCTCTCTGTAAAACAACGCGTTTACGAACTCCTCTGAGTCAAATTTCTGCAAGTCATCAATTGTTTCTCCTACACCGATATATTTTACCGGGATACCAAGTTCAGACTGGATTGCTACTGCAATTCCTCCTTTGGCTGTTCCATCCATCTTTGTCAGAACAATTCCTGTTATATCTGTTACTTCATTGAATTCCTTTGCCTGGGCAAGTGCATTCTGTCCTGTCGTTGCATCCAGCACAACCAGCGTCTCACGGAACGCATCCGGATACTCTCTGTCAATCACACGATTGATCTTCTTAAGCTCTTCCATCAGATTCTTCTTATTGTGAAGTCTTCCGGCTGTATCGCACAGAAGTACATCTGCCCTTCTCGCTTTCGCAGCAGCAACCGCATCATATACAACTGATGCCGGATCTGCACCTTCCTGACCGCCGATCATCTCAACACCGGCACGGTTGGACCATTCTTTTAACTGCTCTCCTGCTGCCGCACGGAATGTATCTGCCGCCGCAAGGATCACTTTCTTATTCTGTGCTTTCAGCTTTCCTGCAAGTTTACCGATCGTTGTTGTTTTACCAACACCATTTACTCCGATCACGAAAACCACACTCTGACGATTCTCAAACTCATATGCTGTCTCTCCGACATCCATCTGTTCACGAATACTGTCGATCACAAGCTGTCTACATTCAATCGGTTCCTTGATATGTTGCTCTTTTACTTTAACCTTTAAATCTTCAATAATGTCCATTGTTGCTCTGACACCAAGATCTCCCATGATCAGAGTTTCTTCCAGTTCTTCATAAAAGTCATCATCAATCTTTGAAAATCCATGGAAAATACTGTCCATGCCGGACACAATATTATCTCTTGTCTTTGTCAGACCGGATACAAGTCGTTTAAAAAATCCCTTTTTTTCTTCTCCCATTTTCAGCCTCCTGTTCTCTTAATACCCTGTTTACAATAAAAACAGGTTTATTTTTCCAGATCATCTTCCAACAGATCCACTGAAACAAGTGTGGATACCCCTTTTTCCTGCATGGTAATTCCATACAACCGGTCTGCTGCTGCCATTGTACCACGTCTGTGGGTAATGACAATGAACTGTGTATATTTTGTCAGCTTATGTAAATATTTCGCATAACGATCTACATTGTTGTCATCCAGTGCCGCTTCAATCTCATCAAGGAGACAGAACGGAGATGGCTTCAGATTCTGGATTGCAAATAGTAATGCAATTGCAGTCAGCGCCTTCTCTCCACCTGAAAGCTGCATCATATTCTGCAGTTTCTTTCCAGGTGGCTGTGCGATGATGCGTATTCCTGCCTCAAGAATATCCACATCCTCCTGTAATTCCAATGATCCCTTTCCGCCTCCAAAAAGCTGACGAAATACATCATTGAACTCTGTCGCAATTCTTGCAAACTGTTCTGTAAACTGCTTGCGCATCGCCACATCCAATTCTTCGATAATCTGTTCAAGAGATGCTTCTGCCTCTACAAGATCATCATGCTGACCTTTTAAGAATGTATAACGCTCGGATACATTTTTGTAATCCTCAATTGCATTGACATTGACCGAACCAAGCTTTCGGATCTCATTCTTAAGTTCCTGGATCTTTTTCTTCATCAATGCCAGATCTGTCAGTGTCTCATTACGAAGTTCTTTCGCATGATTGTAAGTGAGTTCATACTCTTCCCACATATAATTCATCTGCTTCTCTGACGCTTCCTCATAGCCTTCTTTCTGGCTGTTCAGACGGAAACATTCTTTATCAAGATCTGACACATGCTTTGCAAGTTCTTCTCTCTGTCGTAAGAAATCTCTGTGCTTCTGATTCAGTTCTTCGCGTTTTTTACTCTGTACTTTAATCTCTTCACCAATCTCTATAAACAGTTCTTTTGAATCTTCAATCGTTTTCCTGAGTCCTTCGATTTCATTTTCTTTTTGCAGAATTTCCTCAGATACATCTCCACGATTTTCGGCAAGTTCTTCCTGCTCTTTTTCATATCTGGTGATTTCCTCATCTATACGGGAAATATTTTCTACAATAAAGGTTTTCTGCTGATCCAGGCCTGCCAGTGAGAGATGGACTTCCTCAGACTGTTTCATCTGGACAGCCTCATCCTCTCTTTCTTTCTCCAACTGCATCTGCAAAGCTTCAATCTGTTCATTCAGTTCTTTTTCCAACTTCTCTGATGTCTCAAGTTCCATCTGGATAGAATCTTCATTCTCATTGATTTCATCCAGCTCCTGAAGCAATGCTTTCTGTTCTTTCAGAAATCCTTCGTAACGCTGTTTTGATTCTAACTGTTCTCTCTGTACCTGCGCAACATTCATTCGTGCAGTATTCTCCAGCACCGATTCTTCTCTTAAATGTTCCTGTACTTCATCGATTACACTATAGCATGCTGCACGACGGTTCTTCGCCTCTGTAACTTCTTTTTCCAGCACATCCATGTCAGACTTGAGCATAGCAACCGTCTTTTCAAATTCTTCGATTTCGCGGCGTCTGCTCAGCAGATTACTTGAATTCTTAAATGCACCACCTGTCATGGATCCGCCCGGATTGATCAGGTCACCTTCCAATGTGACCAGACGCAGAGACTGGCGGTATTTTCTCGCAATTGCGATTCCGTGATCGATGTGGTCTACTACGATCGTACGCCCAAGCAGCTGATCTGCCAGTCCGTCAAATCTTGATTCCACATGGATCAATGTATTCGCAAGTCCGATCACGCCCGGCTCTTTGAGTGCTTCCGGATTCCTGATTCCTCCGCCGCCATGCATACTTGTCAGCGGAAGAAATGTTGCCCTTCCGAATTTATTACGCTTAAGGAAATCAATCATACGCTTGGCTGTATCTTCATTATCTGTAACAATATTCTGAATACTTGCTCCAAGTGCTGTCTCAATAGCGATCTCATATTCCTTATCGACCTTAATGATATCCGCTACAACACCAATCAGACCTTTCTCACGTTCTTTATTCGACATTACCTTTCGGATACTGTTACCATATCCGTCATAGCGCTCTGTAATATTCTTTAATGACTCCAGACGGGAAGACTCTCTGTGATAAGCGGTCTGTCCGATCCGTAACTTTTCCTGCTTCTCTTTCAGCTCATTCTGAAGCTTGCCAAGTTCCTGTTCGTTCAGGGAAATCTTATCCTTATAGGTTTGAATGCGCTCACGGATCTGACCAAGTTCTTCTTCATACTTCTTAAGTCTGTTGTTCTGTCCTTCTGCTACCGTCGAAATCTCAAGAATATTTCTGGCAACGACAGCCTTCCGTGTCTGGATCTGTTCTTTTGTCGTATCAAAATGCTGAATCTTAGCTTTTGTCGAAGCACGATTTCCAAGCAGATCCATGATTTCCCGCTTCTTCTGCTCAATTTCAGTACTGTGTTCTGCAATCTTTGACTGAATCTCAATTAAACTCTGCTGTGCTTCCGTATCCTGTCCACTGGCTGATTCTAACTGTTCTGAAATTCTTTTCTTCTCTTCTTCAAGCTCTCTTTTCTGCTGCTGCCTTGTATCTATCTCACCGACGATCGTACTCAGGCGATGATCATAATGCTCATCATTCATACGGGCTGTATTAATCTGCTCTTTCAGGACATTGATCTGGCCTTCCAGCTGTTGCTTTAAAAGATTCGTCTCATTCATCTGGTTCTTCGCAGTTTCAATTGCAAGATCAATCTGATCTACTTCTTCCTCGATTGCCTCGTATTCTGCTTTCATCTTCTCATAACGGGCATTTGATTCCTGCATCTCCTGAGAAGCAATCTCATATTTCCCACCGACTTCACGAATACGCTCCTGCAGCCGCTCTTCCTCCAGCAAAAACATATTAATGTCATATATTTTTAATTCTTCTTTCATCTTCAGATAGATTCTGGCTGTCTCTGACTGTCTTTCCAAAGGACCAATCTGTTTCTCAAGCTCTGCAAGAATATCATTCACACGGGTAAGATTCTGCCGTTCATCCTCCAGCTTTTTCAAAGAAAGGGACTTTCTTCTCTTATATTTTACAATTCCGGCGGCCTCATCAAAAAGTTCTCTTCTCTCTTCCGGCTTACCGCTTAAGATCTTATCAATCTGTCCCTGACCGATAATCGAATAGCCTTCTTTACCGATACCTGTATCATAGAACATCTCATTGA
>OLQW01000593.1_pt1 | contig 20390 bp, 14 predicted proteins | sample 1672901 | NCBI WGS metagenome assembly OLQW01 (sample SAMEA3136735, study PRJEB25190) | human gut metagenome | reverse complement strand
AAGTTTCATTTTTATAAATGCAACCTTTGATTATAAAAACGAAGCTTGCATTTATAGTTTATGATTAGTCAAAAGTAACTTTATATATAAAGGATTGGAAGTTTGCTATTAGTCAAAAGCAACTTTACTATTAATATTTTTCAGACGGAAAAGTAATAGTTTGTATGTGATGATAAGGAGAGACTGTTATGTGCGATAGAATAACAAAAGTAACAATGGCAGATAGTCTTTCAGTTCATTGCGCAAAAGTTCCATTGTCTTTTGCTTGTAACGGTTGATGGATTTCACACTGAGATTCATCTCTTCTGCAATTTCTACATGCGTTTTGCCTTCAAAGAAGCTTTTCATAAATACTGTACGATAGTTTTCCGGAAGTTTGTCCAATGTTTCATACAACATTCTGTATAGTTCATCAAGAGTATATATACTATCCGGTTCTGTTTCGTAAATTGGAGTTTTCTTCTTAATATTTTCCGCATAGCTCCATTCATATTCCTGATGTTTCAAGAAATTCAGGCAGTTATTTTTCACACACATTTTAATGTAAGCTAATGCAGTGTTCGATTGAAGATCAAAAGAGTCAGTATCCAGTTTATCCCATAATGAAGTGAATACATCCGAAACGATGTCCTCACGTGTTTCTTTATCGTCAACAAACCTTTTGGCATACAAACAAAATGGGGCATAATATTCCTCATAAAGTTGCTTGAAAGCCCGTTCTTTAGTCTGTTTGGAAAAAGAAATTTTCATTATTTAGGGATTCTGTGTTTTTTCATTTTGCTACAAATATATAATACAATAATTGATTAACCCTAATTTCCCATTCTTTTTTTGTGTTTCAGTTGGTATTATCGTTTCATTTTAACTGAATTCGGAAAAAAATAAAAAAAAGTTTGATTTCTCTGTCCTTTTTAGGCATCCTATTTGTATTATTAATGTTGTTGAACTTAAAATAATAGCCTATGGAATATATATATTTCAATTGAATAACACTACGAACCTTGATTAACGATCTTCTTCTTTTGTTTTTCTTTCGGGATCAAACGGATAAACGTCCATCAACGGAGTTTCTGTAATAGAAACAATCACCCAGTCGGCCATTGTTCCTTTCATGCCTTCCACCAAGTTTTTCAATGCCGTTTCAAAATCTGCGGCTTGCACAAGCATATACGATGCCGTACGTTTTTCCATACCGCTTTTCTCGTCGAGAGTGATAAAATTGAGTTTACATTTATACCACCGATCACCTGTTTCATCAAAAAAAAGCTCGCTGAAATTAGCTCGCTTCACCGCCGAAACAGAAAATTCCCCCGAGATAAACGGAGATACCTCCTCAATAATACGAGCTTCCGCTTCGGTAAACGATAAAGCATCCACCAAATAGGGCTCTGTCACTTTTTTTTGCATGCCGTTTTCCAGCATCTTATCGTACTTAACTCTGCACTCAAACCAATTAGCCATATTTTTGCATTCAAAAAAGAAGGTGCTCCTGCACCCTCGGTTGTTAATATTCTATTTTATCACTCTTGTTTTCCCATTTTTCAAAAGCCTTGATAGCTTCGCCGCGCATCATCGGGACTACATTCAAATGGCGTTTTTCCAAAGGTAAAGCCAATTCGTCGTAAATAAACGAGTCATCGAATCCTATCTCCTTGGCATCCGCCTTCGTATTTCCGTAATACACTTTGTCGAGATGCGCCCAATAGATAGCACCCAGGCACATCGGGCAAGGCTCGCAGGAAGTATAGATCTCACAACCCTCCAGATTGAAGGTCTTCAGCTTGCGGGTAGCCTGGCGGATGCAGTTTACCTCGGCATGAGCCGTAGGATCGAGGTCGATGGTTACGCTGTTGGAAGCCTCAGCGATGATGATTCCGTCCTTGGCGATAACGGCACCGAAAGGTCCGCCACCCGTCTTCACGCTATTCTTTGAGAGCTCAATGGCTCTATGCATCAATTCTTCTTTTGTCATTCGTTTAATATTTTAGATTAATAATATCCCATCTTTCATTTTGGGGCTACAAATATACAAAAAAGAATTGATACGGCAAGGCTTTCATACGAAAAAAATACTTAATGGAATACTTCTTTTTCCATCACCTCGTTAATTATCCATAATTATAAATACATTTATTATAAGAGTATTTATAATTTTTGTAACTTTGCGCCATCACTTATAAAAAATTGATTATGGATATACCCTTTATTTATGGAAGACTCGCTGAGAAAGAGAGTTTTATCGACAGAGTAGAAGACCGAAGGGAACTTAAGAATTTCCTTCGCCACGGCATCAATGTCATCTTGGTATCTCCAAGAAGATGGGGAAAATCTTCGCTTGTCAGAACCTCTATGGAAGAATTAATGCAGGAAGAATCCAAGACAAAGGTTTGCTTCATGGATGCCTCCAAGATTCATACGGAGGAAGAATTCTACAACAAATTTGCCTCCATCGTGATACAAGGAGTTTCTTCCACATTGGAACAGAAATTATCTGACTTGGTGAAATTTATCAATCGTTTTACCCCAAGCATCACGATAGCTTCCGACCCAATGAATAGCGTAGAGGTCAACCTAAAGGTGAATCCTGTAAAGGAAAGTCCTGAAAACATTCTGCAACTCCCCGAAAGGATAGCCGAGGCTAAAGGCATCAAGATTATCGTCTGCATCGATGAGTTTCAGCAACTCGCCAACCTGCCAAAATGGAAGAACCTTGAAGCTATGCTGAGGGCTGAATGGCAGTTGCAGCACCATACCACCTATTGTCTCTACGGCAGCAAGATGCACATGATGAAAGATATTTTCAACAAGGCGAACAGTCCTTTCTTTAAGTTCGGACAACTGATGAACCTGAAAAGAATAGCCAAGGAATATTGGATACCATATATCATGAGCAATTTTAAGAAGACAGGAAAAACTATCTCTGAGAGCCAAGCAGAATGTCTATGCGAAAGAGTGAAGTATAACTCTTGGTACGTACAGCAATATTGCTTCTTCCTATGGTCACACACAGACAAAGAGGTGACGCAAAAACTCCTTGACAACCAGCTCCAACTGGTTTTGGACACCAACGAAGACTTGTTCTTGACAGAGATGGACGAGCTCACTCCCACCCAAATCGGCATGTTGAAAGCCATCGCTTCTGGCGAAAAGCACTTCAATGCCAAGGATGTCGTAGAGACGTATGGTCTGGGGCAGCCACAGAGCATCACACGTAACAAGAAAGTATTAGTAGAGAAAGATCTCGTTGAGAAACATCTTCAAGATTTCTCATTTGTCGATCCTGTCTTCGAGCTTTGGCTGAAGAGAGAATACAACATTTTACCATAATGGGAATAAAAGCAGCCAATAATCGCATTTTCGAGGAAAGAGATGAGGTAAACATCTCTCAAGATTAAGCAACAATTCATGAATCAGAACAATATCAGCGCCGCAGAACTTTTCCAGCGGGTAAGGGAACTCTTGACACATCCCGACCTGGAGCCGAAGACATGCAACAAGATGATGCACGATACGCTCATCCTCTGTTGCCACGAAGGAGTGAAGGATACCAAACAGGCTTTCGGTAACCTTTTCTCCCAGGTGGATTATCTCTGTAAGGCCCGTGGCATCAAGGTGGCAGACAAGATTGCCATCCAGACCATGCGCCGACACAGCAATTCCCAGGAACCTCTTTCGGGCGAAGACCTGAAATATGATGCACGTGCCCTCACCCTCTTCATCTCCGCTGTGTTCGAAGAGAGAATACCGCATGAAGTCAATGTTCTCATCCCCCATATCAACCGCCCCTTCCAGAAGGGACTGGAAATCAACAACCGACGCATCCGCTGCATCGTAAAGAACTGGGACAGCGACTTTATCCGTGTAGACATCGACCAGGATGCCGATGAGGAAGAGTATCTCGTACGGTTGAAAGATGAAGAAAATCATATCGATCATACCTACCTCTGGGACCTGCTGAAGAAAGGAATGCAGCTCAACCTGCTCGACTGTCAGGTAAAGCAGCCCATCATCACTCCCCGCCTCGTCGTGGTGGAACCCGATTATCTGGTAGATATCAGTAGCATCGCCACCTGCTTTACGGCTTTCGGGCATCATCCCCTGCTCTATCTTCTCAACCTGATGAAGCCCAGAGCCAACACCCAGGCTACCCTGCTGGGTAACTTTGCCGGAGCTGCGCTGGATGACATCATCAACAGCCACGGCAAATACCAGATGAACGAGACGGTGAAGACAAACTTCCGGGAGAAAGCCCTGGAGTTCTGCACCTGTCCCTGGTTTGACCCCAAGAAGTTCTATACCGATGCCAGCCTGCAGGCTTTCAATCTGCAGCAGGTAGTGGATATCCTCTTTCCACGCACCGCATCGCAGGCACAGATGACGACTTTCCGTGGCGAAAGTCTTTACGACCGGAAGAAAGCCATCCTGGAACCTTCGTTCGTCTGCGAAGCCCTCGGCATTCAAGGTCGTGTGGATCTGATGACCACCGACTGCAAACTGCTGGTGGAACAGAAATCGGGACGCAACATGAATATCGAAACCCATCAGGTGGATCCGGGGTATCACAGTTATCAGCTGGAGCCTCACTATGTGCAGCTCCTGCTCTACTATGGGGTATTGCAGCACAACTTCAAGTTGAGCAACGACTGCGTGAACATCCGACTGCTCTACTCCAAATACCGTCCACAGGACGGACTGATGGTGGTAGCCTACTACCAGAAGCTCTTCAAGGAAGCCATCCAATACCGCAACCAGCTGGTTGCCGCCTCCTTCGAGATAGCCAAGGAAGGTTTCGAGCATGCGCTGAACGAGTTTACCCCCGAAGTATTGAATGTGGCAGGCACCCAGGACTTCTTCTACAACAAGTATCTGAAACCGCAGATAGAAGCCATCACCAAGCCGCTCCATAGCCTATCGCCCCTGGAGGAAGCCTACTTCTGCCGCATGATGACCTTCGTACTGCGGGAACAGATGATCAGCAAGGTGGGTGCACAGGAAGGAACGAACACATCAAGTTCCGACCTCTGGACCATGCCGCTCGCCGAAAAGAAGGATGCCGGAAATATCTATACCGACCTGCACATCATCCGAAAGGAACAGAGCTGCGCCGGAAGCGGATATGATACCATCACCCTCAGCGTACCCGACCAGGGCAAGGACTTCCTGCCCAACTTCCGCATCGGCGATATGGTGTATCTCTATACCTACAAGCTCAAGGAAGAACCGGATGTAAGAAAGGCTATATTATATAAAGGTGTACTGCAGGAGATTCACAGCGATGAAATCGTGGTTCACCTGACCGATGGACAGCAGAATGCCGACATCTTCGAGATGAACCTGCCGTACGCCATCGAACACGGAACGACTGACGCCTCTACAGGAGGAAGCATCCGCAACCTGCATCAGTTTATCTGTGCACCTAAGGACAAGCGCGACCTTTTATTAGGTCAGCGTGCTCCACAGAGAGATACTTCGCAGGAATTGACCAGACATTATGACGATGTACTGGACGACATCATTCTCCGTGCCAAACAGGCACAGGATTACTTCCTGCTCGTGGGACCTCCGGGAACAGGAAAGACCAGTCGTGCCCTGAAGTTCATGGTGGAAGAAGCGCTGAACGATGGAACGGGAATGCCTACAGCAGAAAGCATCGCCGCCAGAAGCAAGACGGCGCATCAGCCTGCTTCCTCTATCCTGCTGATGAGCTATACCAACCGTGCCGTGGATGAAATCTGCGAGATGCTGGTAGATTCCGGCATCCCATTCCTGCGTCTGGGCAGCGAGTACTCCTGCGATGAGCGATTCCGCCCATATCTGATAGAGAAGGCTATCAGCGACTGTCCCAAACTGGAAGCCATCAAGCAATATATAATAGGTACGCGCGTGATTGTAGGCACCACTTCGATGATGACCTCCAAGCACTTCATCTTTACGCTGAAGCACTTCAAGCTTGCCATCATCGATGAGTCGAGCCAGATACTGGAGCCTAATCTCATCGGTCTGCTATCGGCAGTAGATAAGTTCATCCTCATCGGCGACTACAAGCAGTTGCCAGCCGTCGTGCAGCAGAGCGAGAAGGATTCGGGCATCCCTACCATCAACGACAGCCAGAAAGGGGGCGTCATCGATATGAGTATCCTGCAGGACATCTGCCTCACCAACTGCCGCAACTCCCTCTTCGAGCGCCTGATCAGATGGGAAGACCACGAGGAGCGCACCGAATTCATCGGTATCCTGCGCCGCCAGGGACGAATGCACCCGGAGATTGCCGAGTTCCCGAACCGGATGTTCTACCGCCGGGAGAAGCTGGAACCCGTACCTTGTCCGCATCAGTTGGAGTCGGAACTGTCGTACACCCTCCCATCAGAAGATACACTTGATGACCTGCTGAAGGAGCACCGCATGATCTTCCTCCCTTCCAAGTTCTGCAAGGAGCCGAATGTATCGGACAAGATCAATGCCAACGAGGCAGAAATCGTGGTGGATATGCTCCGTCGCATCCACCGTTTCTACGGCGACCGGTTTGATGCCCAGAAGACGGTGGGGGTCATCGTACCCTACCGTAACCAGATAGCCATGGTGCGCAAAGGCATCGAAAAGCTGGGCATCCCGGAACTGGAGAAGATCAGCATCGACACCGTGGAGCGCTATCAGGGCAGTCAGCGTGATGTCATCATCTACAGTTTCACCATCCAGAACATCTGGCAGCTCGATTTTCTTGCCGGCAACAGCTTTGTGGAAGACGGAGCCATCATCGACCGCAAGCTGAATGTAGCCATCACCCGAGCCCGGAAACAGATGATTATGACGGGCAATGCAGAGATATTGCGCAATAATCAGATTTTTAGCCAATTAATGGACTATGTGAAAGAAAAAGGAGGATATTTTCAAAATTTCACCGAAAAAGTTTGGTGATTCAGAAATAAAGTCCTATCTTTGCAATCGGATTATAAACAAAAGGATAAACAAGAGACACAATAAGATATAGGATTCCGGTGCTCAACAGGCACTGGAATTCTTTATTTTTTATGCCTCCTGCAAACTTAATTAATAACAATAAACAAAAAGAAAATTATGGCTTACATGTCACAAGAAGGCTACGACAATCTCGTAGCTGAGCTGAAACAGCTCGTAACTGTAGAGCGCCCTAAGGCATCAGCCGCAATTGCTGAAGCCCGCGATAAGGGTGATTTAAGTGAAAACTCTGAGTATGATGCCGCTAAAGAGGCTCAGGCTCATCTAGAAGATAAGATCAATCGTCTGAAGCTCACCATTGCCGAGGCTAAGATCATCGACACCAAGCAGCTCAGCACCGACAGCGTGCAGATCATGTCGAAGGTAGAGATGACCAACATGGCTAACAAGGCAAAGATGACCTATACCATCGTGAGCGAGAGCGAGGCTAACTTGAAGGAAGGCAAGATTTCCATCAAGACTCCTATCGCACAGGGATTGCTCAACAAGAAGGTTGGTGAAATTGCAGAGATCAAGATTCCTCGCGGCACCATCAGTCTTCGCATCGACAAGATTTCATTTGAATAAAAAGAATAAAGGAACTATCATACGGACAGTGATGCCCGTATGACGGTTCCTTTTATGTTATATGTAAGCCCATCAAGATATATTATTCATTTTAAACAGAAATAGAGATTATGGCAAGCATTTTTTCAAAGATTGCAGCAGGAGAGATTCCTAGCTACAAGTGTGCAGAAAGCGACAAGTTCTATGCTTTCCTCGACATTAGCCCTATCGGCAAAGGTCATACTCTGGTAATTCCCCGTAAGGAAGTTGATTACATCTTCGATATGGAAGACAAAGACCTGGCTGAGTTTGAGGTTTTCGCCAAGAAGGTAGCCAAGGCTATCAAGGCAGCCTTCCCATGCAAGAAGGTGGCTCAGGTGGTTTTGGGTCTGGAGGTTCCTCACGCTCACATCCATCTCATTCCTATGAACAGCGAGGCTGACGTGAATTTCCGCAAGGAGCACCTCAAGCTCTCTGAAGAGGAGTTCAAGGAAATCGCCAACAAGATTTATACAGAATTCCAGAAGTTATAAGCAATAAAAAAGAGCAGCGAAGATTCGCTGCTCTTTTTCTATCCTATACGTATTCATCACCCTTCTTCATCTGTATCTCATTCACATACTTGCGAATCAGGGCAGAGGAATCTTCCTTCTTGCATACCAGGAGCACATTGTCTTTCTCGGCAACGATAAAGCCATCGAGACCATTGAGTACGGCAAGCTTGCCCTTCGGCATCTTCACCACCGTATTATGGCAATCCTCGATGATGACATCGCTGTCTATCACCACATTGTCATCCTCGCTCTTCTGCATCGCCTCATAGATGCTGTGCCAGGTACCCAGGTCAGCCCATCCGAAGTCGCATTTCATCATGCAGGCATTGGATGGCTTGTCCAACACGCCAAAATCTACCGAGATGTTAGGATAGGAAGAGAAACTCTCCTTCATATAGGCATTCTCTGTTTCTATGCTGAACTCCGGATATTTCTTATCGTAGTCACGAAGCACAGGAGGCAGAATCTTGCAGAAACACTCACGCAGATGCTTGACATTGCTCAGGAAGATACTCGTATTCCAATAGAACTCTCCACTCTCAACAAAGATCTTGGCGAAATCACGCTCAGGTTTCTCCGTAAACGACCGTACGGAATAGATATCCTCTTCCACCACATCGCCCATCTGGATATAACCATAACCCGGTTCAGGACGGGTAGGCTTGACTGCCATCGTCAGGAAGCGGTCATTAGCTGCCACAAACGCCAATCCCTCCAATACATTCTTGCGGAAAGCCTCTTCATTGAAGATGGCCTGATCGGAAGGAGTATTGATGATGCACGCATCAGGGTTCAGCATAGAGATGCGATGGTTAGCCCAAGCCATACTTGGAGCCGTATTGCGATGAATAGGCTCAGCCATAATGCGGTCGGCAGATACCTCTGGCAACTGCTCTTTCACCAAATCTACATATTCCTCGTTGGTATTGATATAAATATGGTCGGCAGGTACTATCTTTGCCATGCGATCGAATGTCTGCTGCAATTGGGTACGTCCGACTCCAAAGAAGTCAATGAACTGTTTTGGATGACTGCTCCGACTGCATGGCCAAAGTCTTCGACCTTTTCCACCTGCGAGAATCACACAATAATTATTATTATCATTAAGTGTCATATTATAGTTCATTTTTTATAAGTTACTAAATTCAAGTGTAAAAGTACTCATTATCTGCGAGAAAGCCAAATCTTTTCTAAGAATTTAATAAAGAATAGGAGAAATAAAACACATTTTTAGCTTTTTTCGCCCTTGGAATAGTTTTTTCAAAAAAAAAGTCACCAAAAAGTTTGCTATTTCAATTTTTATTTGTACCTTTGCACCCGCAATCGCCCAGATGGCGGAATCGGTAGACGCGCTGGTCTCAAACACCAGTGGAGCAATCCATCCCGGTTCGATCCCGGGTCTGGGTACAAGGAGCTGCAAGTTTTTACTTGCGGCTCTTTCCTTTGCAAACACCATCGCCCAGATGGCGGAATCGGTAGACGCGCTGGTCTCAAACACCAGTGGGGCAACCCATCCCGGTTCGATCCCGGGTCTGGGTACAAGGAGCCGCAAGTTCATACTTGCGGCTCATTTTTTTGCCAGATTGGAAGATAACGACTCACCTAAAACGTTTGCGGTGATATTTTCCTCTTTTCTTTTGGTAATACCAAATAATATTCCTAATTTTGCAGACGAAACAAACTATATTATTAAACCCAATAAACAAACATCATTCGCATGAAGAAAATATTCAGCATTGTTTGCGCTTGTTTGCTGGCATTAAGTGCACAGGCAAACTCTATTGACAAGTACGACGCTCTGTACGAGAACCTTCCATTCAAGATGGAAAAGGTGACTCACCCACAATTCCCTGCCAACGAGGTTAACCTCAAGGATTTCGGAGCTGTCGGTGACGGTTCTACCCTCTGCACCGATGCCTTCAAGAAAGCCATCGAGGCGCTGGAGCAGAAAGGTGGCGGTAAACTGATCGTACCACAGGGTGTATGGTTTACAGGACCTATTACTCTGAAGAGCAATATCAACCTGCATATAGAAAAAGGTGGAGTCATCCTCTTCTCGGCTGACGTCAACCTCTATCCTCTCGTAGAAACTTCTTTCGAGGGTCTTGATACCCGCCGCTGCCAATCTCCTATCTCTGGCCGTAACCTGGAGAATGTAGCTATCACCGGTCAGGGAGCCATCGACGGCAACGGAGAATACTGGCGCCCATTGAAGAAGGCAAAGGTTACTTCGGCTCAGTGGAAGGCGATTACATCCCGTGGAGGTGCCTTCAAGCGCCCTGACTACTGGTTCCCTTCTGAGGCTGCTCTCAAGGCGGATGCGAAAGGTGCGGGAATGAACGTGCCACTCGGCATCACCACAGAAGAAGGTTGGAACGAAGTGAAGGATTATCTCCGTCCTGTGATGGTAAGCCTCATCAGCTGCAAGAATGTCTGGCTCAATGGCGTCATCTTCCAGAATTCTCCTGCCTGGAACATCCATCCTCTGATGTGCGAGAACGTGCTCATCGAGGATGTACTGGTACGCAACCCTTCCTTCGCACAGAACGGTGATGGTCTGGACCTGGAGTCTTGCAAGAACTCGCTCATCGTAAACTCTACCTTTGATGTGGGCGATGACGGTATCTGCATCAAGAGTGGAAAGAATGCTGACGGCAGAAAGCGCGGTATTCCTTGCGAGAATGTCATTGTAGATGGCTGTACCGTATTCAAGGGCCACGGCGGTTTCGTGGTAGGCAGTGAGATGAGCGGTGGCGTCAAGAATGTGATGGTTACCAACTGCCAGTTCCTCGGTACCGATGTGGGCTTGCGTTTCAAGAGTGCACGTGGTAGAGGTGGCGTTGTTGAGAATATCTACATCAAGAATATGTCTATGTTTGATATCCAGACTGATGTGGTTACCTTCGACCTTTACTATGGCGGTAAGTCTGCAGTAAAGGTATTGAACGATGGCGACCAGAAGAAACAGCAGGTAGTAGATATGAAGAAGGTGGATGAAACTACCCCAGCCTTCCGCAACATCGACATCAACCATGTAATCTGCCGTGGTGCCCGCCGTGCAGCCTACTTCAACGGTTTGCCTGAGATGCCAGTACAGAACATCAGCATCAAGGACATGGAGGTGAACAATGCCGAGCAGGGCATCGTAATCAACCGCACCGAGGGTGTAACTCTGGAGAACATCAAGGTAAGCGCCAAGACTCATACCTTTGATGCCAAGAACTCAAAGAACGTAACCGTAAACGGAAAGAAATACAAGAAGATAGATGATAAGGGAATCACCCTCGACTTCTAGAATTTTGAGATAAGGATATAAAAAAACTCCCTTGCCCACAAGAGCAAGGGAGTTTTTTTATATCCTTTTTTATTTGATTATCTCAATGTAATCATCATTACTTCAATGTAATCTTGATACCACCCTGAGCAGTACGAACGATGTAAGTACCGGCTGCAAAACCGCGATTCTTCAAATCGCTCATCATGGTAGCCTTGGTTGTCATGAGACTAGTCAACTTAAAGCCGCCGATGGTATAAACATCAGCCTTGAATGAACCGCCATCAAGTCCCACCTCAGTGATGCCTGTAGAAACAGCCACGCGGATAGTACCCGTAGAGAGGAACGGAGTTGTATCCCACTCCAATCCGGCAGGAAGTTCCTGGAGCTCGAAGGTAGGGTTACCACTGATAGAACCAGCGCAATCGAGAATGCGAACATAATCGCCAACGGCAGGAGTCCAAGTGTTCTTATAGGTTACGTAGATTGTACCATTCAGAACAGCGTTTCCACCTACGTTGAGGAATGCCCATGCAGGAGACTTCGCACCAGTATATGAATTTACGGAGATAGAATCTGCCTTTGTCTTGTTCACATAGATGCTGGAACCTTCCACCGCATTCAGGTTCTTCTGGATGAAGATAACACCTGTATTGCTGGTCTGTGAAGCGGCAGAATTATTACCTGGGCGCAAGATACCGCCATTCAGAAGACTGATACCGTATGCACATCCCACACCACGAAGCTCACCTTCGTTCTGTACATAAAGAACGGTAGGACCCGTCATGGAAGAAGTGGCAGCAGCCTTGTTCAGTTTTACTACACCATCCACAATCTTCAACGACTTGACATTGGCAAGAACATCCTCGCTAGAGATGGTCCAAATACCCGTACCATTCTTCACCACATGGCTACCATTGATAGAACCCTTGAACTCGAAGTTTGTATTCTTACCGCCAATGGTCAAAGTATTGGTACCCGAACCGAAGTTTCCACCATTACTGATATAGCCGGAACCAGTCAAGGCACCGATGGCGAAACTCTTGCCGTTGGTACAGAATGCATAGTCCTTGGTGAAACGTGAATCTACATTGAGCGTTGCCAGAGGAATACCATAGGTATTGTTGAAATCGAATACTGGCTCGTAAGCGTTCTTATTACCACGCTTTGCGTTGATGGTTCCTTCAAACTTACTCCAGTCGCCCTTGAAAGGACAGCGGATCCAGGTACCATAGATATCAATGGTTCCCTCGCCGGTCAGCTTACCGATATAGTCACAACGACCGTCAGGATACCAGATACCCGTTTTGCCCTTAGGCACCTCGATGTTCACATTATCAGAGTTACTGCTATAGATACTGTTGGAAGCCTGCAATACCACCTTGCTACCATTCAGTACGATGGTCTTACCAGAGAAGTGGGCATCCTGGAAGTCATATACTGTACCCTGGTTGATGTAGAGCACATCAAAGTCTGCATCACTATTCAATTGCAATGTACCCGCTCCAGTCTTATAGAGATCACGGTTCTTACCGCCGTTAACCCTTGTTATTCCACCATTCAGAATCAGCGTACCCGTATTATTGATGGTACCACCATTCTCGCCAAGCACGATAGGATGAGAGGCAGTCATGGCTGAAGCAACCTTCAATGTACCCTTGTTGCTCAAAGTGATGGTATTATCAGCAGCTCCTAAAGAACCAAATTCCAAACCTTCCTTGTTGGCAAGCGTTGCCGGAGCCAGGATACCACCCTTGACATTGGTACCGCCGCTATACTTATTGGTATTCTTGATGTTCACGGTTCCAGTACCCTCTACGTTCAAAGAACCTTCACCCAAGATAGAACCATTACCAGTAAGGCTATAATCCTTCTTGCTGTTCTTGAAGAAGATATTTCCAGGAGTTACATCCTCTGCAAGGTTCACGTCGGTTGTAGACGCATCATCATTGAAGGTCAGTTCATCGCCCGTAACAAACAGCTTGTCAGAAGAACTGAAGTTCTCTGTCGACATCAAGTCCCATACAGAACCCTTATCACCCGTCCATACACAGCTCTCACTATCACGAGTATCAGAAATATTCAAGACAATCTTGCCATCTTTATATTCCAAGGCAAACTTATGTCCTGCAAGTCCCTCGACTATGATATCAGAAAGCTTGCCTGTCAGTTCACCTACCTCTGCCAAGGTATAAGTACCTGGTGCAGGAGCGGCAGCAAACTCAAAGACAGGAGCGCTATACTGAGGACCATTATCCCAAGTCTTCTTCTCGATGCTCATCTTGGCAGCTACCAACTTATCTACGTTGCCATCCTTGGCATCGAATACTACACGTGCGCCGAAGCCCAGATCGAGTGAAGAAGTGGTCAATGTTCCGATAGTCTCCTTACCTCCAGGACGAATCACAGAACCATAATCAGCCTTGATTCCACCCTTGAAGTTACCGCCGTTAGAGTTTAACTCGGCAAAGCGATTGAGCCATACAGGACTGCTTTCCATGATGCCGTCAAACTGCAATGTACCAGCCCAGACATCAGTCTTGCCGGTATAAGTCTGCGTTACATTAGGCAATACCAGAGTACCATCACCCTGCTTAACCAGACGCATGCTTCCAGCAAAGGCACCACCTGTCAAGGTATGAGTATAATAGGTATATTTAATCTCAGTATCCTTGGTCTTGCACTCGCTTGGCGCAGTACCCTGTACCCATGAAGGAGCATTATCTGTGAAGATAGCAGGAGAAGCTCCGTCAGCAACGCTCACAGTAGCATCGCCTGTTGTTGCAAGAAGCGCATGCTTGCCATTGAGGGCTGCATCAATAGAAGAAGCAACCACCTCGCGACCGGTAGTGGTGAGTGGTGGAGGAGCAATCGTGATACCTTCCTTCTCGCCCAGGAAATAAGATGGATGAGGTGGCTGGTTATAGCCACATGGCTGCCATACCATCGCATTGCGATACTGATGATCATACCACAAAGAGTAGTTGCGCCACTCTGTTGGGATGGTTGAAGTATAAATGCGAATGTTATTGTCGGCAGTACGCATGATGACCTCTTCACGCCAATCACCCATGATATCACCCTGATAACATGGCGTTGCCTTTGTATCATTATTGGTCAAACTACCTCCAAAAGATTCGATACGTCCCTGTCCATACTTTAAAATCTGACCGGCAGAATTTCTCACTTCTGTACCATTGAATGTTTCATCAAGCAAGTCACCATCCCAATAAATACGGAAGTTCAAAGATACATTCTTCGTATCCAAATCAGAATGCTTATTGGTCACACAGTTGATGAGTTTGCTTTCGTGACCAGAGAAGAACTGGGCTCCCACAAGATCATTGGTAAAGTTACCAGCCATGCTACGGCCATCATCGCTACCGCCAGCAAGACGATAGTATATCTTACTTGTTGTAGCATCACGATAGTTGTTGGATGGAGCATCCTCGTTACAAGCGGCCATCTCCTGTCCATGAACATAAGGATTGAAATCACCTATATGCTGGGCATCACCATGACCGAGACCTGTGGTAGAAAGTCCCATACCATTATCATCGATAACCATAGAACCCCATACTATCTCATCACGTCCATCCCAATCCACATCGGCAACGATATAGTTGTGATAGCCCTGACCATACCAAGGAGAACCCGGCTGGTTGTTAGTCCACTTCCAGCGAACCTTCAAGTCGTGAGTCTTTGAATCCACATCGTATGCGATGAACTTGTGGCGGGTATAGATACCACGTCCCAGGAAGATGCTTGGATGCTTGCCATCCAGATAAGGAGCACCGAAGAAGTACTTGCTGCTGCGGTGGCCATAGCCATCACCCCATGCTGCTTTCAAGTCTTTTTCTCCATCTTCCAGACGCTTCAATGGGAACTCGATGCACTGGTATGGCTTACCGGTAGCACCTTCGCAATACCAAAGGAACTCCTTGCCATAATGGGTAAACCATTCTACGGAACCTGAAGATTTTGGCTCACGATAGTTGGTCCAGGAAGTTCCATTCTTGCCATCGGCACCAATGGTATAAGTAGTACCATCAGCCATGTGGACAGTAGAGCCTTCTTCGAGTCGCATCACGACCTCAGCCTTGCCATCCATATCCCAGTCGTAACCAACGATGTTCTGCTCGTTGTTCTGGAAATCACCCATGTTAGGACCGCAGTTCACCCACCAGAGCACGGTACCATCCTGCTTCAGGCAAGCCAGCATGGAATACTCCTTGGTCTCCACGCCATCGATGGTTGGGCCATTCTTAGGATAGAGCTGTACATTCTCCTCCTTATTATTGAACTTCATCAGGATTTCCACCTCGCCATCGCCATCCACATCGGCGCAGCAAGCATCATTAGGCTCATAAGTAGCCTTGAGCGACTTATCGTGCTTGATGATGATTTCCTTATAGTTATTGCCGAGTACAGTAGCTGCTTTAGAAGCCTGCTGCTCTACTCCATTCAATACCGCCTTCACGGTATATTTACTACTCTCTGAACCAGAAGCATCTGTAAAGTTAGATACTTCCAATGGTTCAGCGTTTACTTTCGTACCATCTCGATAGAGATTGTACTTCACATCGTAATACTCATCGGCCTGGATACGCCATGAGCAATAGACACCCTTGGTGGTTTTCACTGCCACCAATCCACGGTCCAGCTTATCGGTGAATCGCTGGGCATTGGCACCCATACTAACCAACAAAGCTAAAGCTGATGTTGCAAGTAATTTTTTATTCATTATAATCGCAGGTTATTATGTTGTTTATTTATTCTTCTTTAATTGGTGGCAAATTTATATAAAATTGGTTTAAAATTTGTTGCTGCAAAAGTACGTCTTTCATCTTATATATATAAATAGAAATCGTACAATTATCCGTCAGATTGTACAAATATACATAATAAACAAACGAAAAGACACAAAAAATAACATAAAATAGCACAAAAAACCAAAGGAAAGAGACAATAATACCTAGTTTATCTAGTGGATTTAGTTTTAGTTAGTAGGCTTTTCACCAATGCCAGGAGGCTTTCCTACAATACCAACAGGCATCCTATCAATCCTTGAATTCCAAGGAGAGTTCGCCTGTCCCCAGAAGATTATAGCTCATGCGATGGTATGGCGTAGTACCAAACTCCTTGATTGCCGCACGATGCTTCTTCGTAGGATAGCCCTTGTTGCTCTTCCAGTCATACTGAGGATACTCCTCGGCAAGGGCATCCATATAGTCATCACGATAGGTCTTGGCAAGGATGCTTGCCGCAGCTATCGCCAGATACTTGCCATCACCTTTTACTATAGTAGTATAAGGTAAATCCTGGTAAGGCTTGAAACGGTTACCGTCTACAATGACTGCCTCCGGACGAACCTTCAACTGATCCAAGGCACGATGCATGGCCAGGAAACTGGCATTCAGAATATTGATTTGATCGATTTCTTCGGGAGTAACCACACCCACTGCCCAAGCCACGGCATCACGCTCTATCTGCTCGCGAAGCGCCTTGCGCTTCTTGTCGGTGAGTTTCTTACTATCGTTCAAATCGGCATTCTGATAATTGGGTGGAAGGATGACGGCGGCAGCATATACGCTGCCTGCCAAGCATCCACGGCCAGCCTCATCGCAGCCAGCCTCTATCATATCCTTATAATAATGACTTTCTAACATATTCTTGATTCTTGATGATACATCTTATTATTAAAGCAAAGGCTTCAAGCCTTCCCATTTCACATTCCAATTGCCATCCTGCGGGAATCCCGGATTAGGATGAATACTACCGTCCCAGCCGGCACACATCATGGCTACTGCCATCAGCAAGCCGCCATTGCCAGGAAGATAAAGGCGCAAACGGGCATCCTGATAGTTATGGCCACTTACCAGATAAGTATTCTTCTGCTGATTCATCAGCAAAGCACCCACAGCATTCTCGGGTTCTCCCATACGGGCAGCTCCCATTGCCATCATCGGATAATCCCAGCCCCAGGAAGTATTCCACTTCCAGTTCTTCCAAATCCATTGCTCGGTCTTCTTCATCTTGGCGAAGTCTATCATCCTGCTATTACAAGGAAACAGACCGATGGCACCCATCACAGCAGGATGATCGCTGAACATACGCTCCTTGGAATAGGTATCAGGCTCCGACTCGGCAGCGAGATACAGACTATCCTTAGATGCCAAAGGAGAGATTTTGGCGATGATGTCATCCCAGCGGGCTTCACGAGGTTTTCCTAAGCGTTCACGTCAATCCTGGGCTATCTTCAAGGCACAATGCCATTGACTCAATTCAAACGGCGGATTCACCGTGGTTGCCGCAGGCAAGGTTTCCTGGGCAGCAATACAACCACGAAGAATATAACGGTCTTTCTCCTTGTCATATTCAGCAAAGTCGCCCATAAATTCTGCGGTTTCATCGACCAATCTTGCGTACTTCTGCAAGATGGCGGGCGATGGATTGGCACGATAAAGCAATTCTGCCAGATAAATAAGGTGTGGCTGTTGCCAAATCAGGAAACTTCCGGTACTCGATGGAGCCTCACCAGCATCCGGATCAGTCATCTTCATCCATCTTACTCCCTTGAATCCCTGTCGCTCGGCAATCTTGCGGGCATTCGGCTCTGCCTTGAAATACCAGGACAGGGAACGCTCCAACAGTTCCGGATGTCCCCACAAGGCAAACTGAGCCTGATGCCAGAGAATCATCTCCAAATGAAACTTGCCGAACCAGGAATTGTAGGTAAGACCGGTTTCCTGAGGAGGAGTTTCACCTGCATCCTGTATAGCCAGCAGGTATTGACTCAATACTACCCTGCGCTCCATCTCCCGAGCACGAGGATCCTTACACTGTCCGAAATCCACCATCGCTCCCTTCTGCCAATAACGATTCCAATAAGCCTGGGCTACATCCGCAACTTCAGCAAAGGTTCTATTCACAGAAGAAGCCTGTTCGGCAAATTCACAGGTCAACTTCATATCAGCAGACTTTGCCTGCAACTGATAGAAGTTCTTGCCTTTCTGCTTGAGTCTAGCTGTTCCCTGCCATCTCAACATCACGAAATAGACGGTTTCATCGACTGTTCGTTTCAACACGGCAGAGTTCCTATCCTGTGAAACCAGCGTTGTGGAATGAAGTTGATCATTATTCCAATCGCAGGCATCATCACTATGGCCGCCTGTAGGATAAGCAAAACGGATATCGAATGCGATAGGACCTTTGGACTGGACGTGAGTAGCAATCATATCCAGTTCTGGATGACAGGTAGTCTCCACCTGATAAGCACGACCCTGATAAACAAAGCTGCTCTTAATCATTCCATCCCACATATCCAAGGTCTGGTTAACCTGCTGTATATTCTTAGGATCAGAGCCAAGAGAAAGTCCCAAAGTGCCCAAATGAAGACGATGAGGATTGACACGATACCAATCTCCGGCTGCCTTCTTTCTCTTATCTTCCTTCATCTGGGTAGCGTATGGTTCCTTTCTTCCCCTTCCGTAATCGTAATAACGCCAACTTTCTTCCGGCTTATAATTCTCGGTATTGGCAAATGAATGCCAGCCCCAATCGCTCATCGTACCCAAAGGAACGCCCTTGGAATAAGACTTAGGGAATGACTGAAGACCGGTTCCATCTACAGTCATGGCAAAGCCACCATTACCCAAAGACAAGGAATTCAGCGAATCCATCGTCACCACATGAGGATTATTCCTCTCTACTACCTGTTTCCTATCTATATTCTGAGCAGAAAGGCTCAAGGAAATCAACAGAAAAGCACTTAAAAATATTCTCTTCATTTGTTCGTTTTTAGGTTGTTCATTTGAATACAAATACAATAATTCCCCAATTCCATCATAGAAATGGGGAATTATTATATGTATAAAGCCTTTAAAACATCTGAGAAATGCGTTTTACGCCTGCTACAAGCGCATCAACCTCCTCCTTGGTGTTGTACAGGGCGAAGCTGGCACGAACAGTGCCGAGAATGCCATAACGGTCCATCAAAGGCTGAGCACAGTGATGACCGGTACGAACGGCGATGCCCAGGCGGTCGAGCAAGGTTCCCATATCCATGTGATGAATATCACCAACCAAGAAGCTCACAACGGCATCCTTGCCTTCCTGCTCTCCAAAAAGCCTGATTCCATCGATGGTTCTCATCTGTTCCATGCAGTAGCGGGTCAATTCCTGCTCATGCTTGGCGATGTTGTCCATACCGAGCGCGGAGACATAATCGATGGCTTTTGCCAAACCATGAGTAGCCACATAGTCAGGAGTACCAGCCTCGAACTTGAAAGGCAACTTTTCGAAAGTAGTCTTCTCGAAGCTTACGCTCTCGATCATCTCGCCACCTCCCTGGTAAGGAGGCAACTTCTCAAGCCATTCTTCCTTGCCGTAAAGTACGCCGATACCGGTAGGACCATAAATCTTATGACCGCTGAAAGCGAAGAAATCGCAATCCATGTCCTGTACATCCACTGCAAAATGAGGAGTACTCTGAGCGCCATCCACCATGACTGGCACATCATGCTCGTGGGCAATCTTAATCATCTCTTTCACCGGATTCACCGTACCGAGCACGTTGCTCACTTGGGCAATGCTCACGATTTTGGTGCGTTCTGTGAATAAACCGGCGAATTCATCGAGGTTAATCTCACCCTTATCGTTGATAGGAATCACACGGATGGCGATTCCCTTCTTGGCAGCCTGCAACTGCCAAGGCACGATATTGGAATGATGCTCCATGGTAGAGATAATCACCTCATCACCCTCGCTCATAAACGCATCGCAGAACGATGAAACCACGAGATTCAGGCTCTCCGTAGTACCACGGGTAAAGATGACTTCCTCAACCTTAGGCGCATTGATGAACTTGCGCACGGTTTCGCGGGCAGCCTCATGAAGATCGGTAGCCTGCTGAGAGAGATAGTGCACACCACGATGCACATTGGCATTCACGTTGAGATACTCGTCGCGCATGGCATCGAGCACACACAATGGCTTCTGCGTGGTTGCCGCATTATCCAGATACACCAATGGCTTATCAT